>Ga0316206_1000742_pt1 | contig 37489 bp, 46 predicted proteins | sample 6monthpyrite_MG_FD_204942 | JGI IMG/M metagenome (GOLD analysis project Ga0316206, IMG submission 204942) | Microbial mat bacterial communities from mineral coupon in-situ incubated in ocean water Damariscotta River, Maine, United States -... | ecosystem: Environmental > Aquatic > Marine >...
TTATTTCTAAAGAGCTATATCCTAATATATCTATAAAAAAGTTATCACCTTTTATTGAAGATTATAAAGATTTATTACTAGATTTAACTAATAATGACATCTCAAGTGCAGCAATACTAACACCAGGCCCTCACAATGAGACCTATTTTGAACACGCATATCTAAGCTCATTTCTTGGCTTAAATCTGGTTCAAGGAGATGATCTTTTAACAAAAGATGGAGCTCTTTGGATTAAAAGTTTAAGCGGTCTTAAAAAAGTCAACACTCTAATAAGAAGAGTAGATGATAGATTCTGCGATCCGTTAGAGCTTAGGAATAACTCAAGACTTGGGGTTGCTGGGCTCATTGAGACAATGAGACAAAATAACCTAAATATGATAAACCCAATAGGTAGTGCTATTGTTGAGAATATTGGGCTGAATCCTTTTATGGAGAAAATCGCTGAATACTTTTTAGATGAGGAGCTAATACTCCCCCAAATTGCTACATGGTGGTGTGGACAGAAAAAAGAGCTTGACTATGTAATAAAAAATATAGATACACTCATTATAAAAAAGATTGACAGAACAGAAAAAATAAAAATCTATTTTGGTAAAAAGCTATCTGAAAGTGAGCGCCAAGAGCTAATTAGTCTACTGCTACAAAATCCACATCAATACGTTGCCCAAGAGCAGATAGACTTCTCCACAGTGCCGTACTATTCAAATGACAAAATAGAGCCTAGAAATGCTGTTATTAGAACATTTAGTTTAAAAAAAGGTGACGACTATTCTGTCATGAATGGTGGACTTGTTCGAATATCTGCAAGTAAAGATAATTTAATGGTATCTTCACAAAATGGTGGTATCAGTAAAGATTTATGGATTTTAGGCAAAGATGTCCTTAAAACAGACCCTATTAATTCACTAAAATATGTACCATATGTTGAAACCTCTATTGATAAAATATCTACTATGAAGGCTGAGAATCTATTTTGGTTAGGAAGGTATCACTCAAGATCAATTTCAACAACTAGACTTATTCTACATGTAATAAAACGAATAACTAACTTTCATAGATATGAAGTGGAGATGTCAAGAGATTCACAAATTATTTTACAAAATGCCCTAACTCATATGACTATGACCTACCCTGGATTTTTAGATACAGAGAATAAAAACAATATAGGTGTCTTTCCAATGATAGAGATTAAGTCAATTATTAAAGATACACAAAGAGTTGGATCTCTATCTTTAACAATTGCTATGCTATCTAACGCAAATGTAAATCTAAAAGATCTTTTAACTATTGAATCATGGAAAGTATTTGAAAAAATGCAAAAAGAGTGGAATGATTTTACAAGTAGAAAAACAGACACAACACTAACAATAGCAAAAGAGTTAGATAAACTCCTTATTTACCTAATGGCATATAAAGAGCTTGTAAATGAGAGCATCTTTAAAGAGCAAGGATTAATCCTTTATGACATAGGTTATAAAATTGAAGATGCCCTGCTTTTAATCTCAAAAGCAAGATCTATGTTATGCCTAAAACTAGACAAAGCTACAGGACATGATATATTAGAGGTAATGCTTAACTCTATTGAGAGTTTTAATGCCTATAGGGCTCAATATAAAAGCTCTTTAACATTAGAGAGTGTTGTTGATTTTTTAATACTAAATCAACAATTTCCAAAATCTTTAACATATATAACAGATGAACTTTTAAGAGAGTTTAAACTGTTACCTAAAGCAAAAACTACATCAACACCATATGAGGAGCCTATAATTAAAGCTCAATCGTTACTACAATCTATAGATTTAAAATCTTTTATGAGCATAAAAGAGGAAGAAGGGGTTTTCCTTGAGCTAGATAGTGTTTTAGCAAAGGTATCTGGTCTATTTTTGGAGTGTTCTAATGAATTTTCAAATACCTATTTTGCGCACTATGATGAATAACCATGATTTATGAAATTTACCATAAAACAGAATTTAAGTACCAAGGTAGTGTGACATTTAGTCATAATATGGCAAGACTAAAACCAAAAGTTACACCGTACCAAAGATTATTAGAGTTCTCTATGGAGATAAATCCTAAAGTTCATGAGGCATATGAATTTATGGATATATTTGGTAATACAAATACCCATATGCTACTTAGAGAACCTCACGACTCACTCAGTGTTATAGGTAAGTCAAAAGTAGAAATTTTTCCAAACCTTATTGAAGAAAATATTGATAGAATAAAAAGTAATAGCATTACCTATAGTGAAGCGTTAAAAAGACTATCTCAATTTAATCAAAATGATTTATATGCGAAACAGTACCTTTTTGAGTCAAAACTTATTCCAACTAATCTATCAAAAATAAAAGAATATGCACTTAAATCTTTTCATAAAGATAGAGACCTGTACGAAGCTACTTTAGAGTTTATGGGGCGCATTTTTAATGACTTTGAATTTTTATCTGGTTTTAGCGATATTACTACACCAATAGAAGAGATTTTTGAAGCTAAAAAAGGGGTGTGTCAAGATTTTGCACAGCTTGCAATTTCAGCACTTAGAACTATAGGCTTGCCTGCTAAGTATATGAGTGGATATATAGAGACGTTACCAGCTGAAGGAGAAGAGAAGCTATTTGGTGCTGATGCATCTCATGCTTGGTTTGCTGTATATATTCCAAATGCTGGATGGGCAGAGTTTGATCCAACAAATAATATTGTTCCAAAAGAGCAACATATTTTATTAGGTGAGGGAAGAGATTTTAATGATATTTCACCTCTAAAGGGTGTTGTTCTAAGTAGTGGTAATAGCAAACTATCTGTTATGGTAGATGTAAGAAAATCAGATAATCCAATTATTACTGTCAATCGAACTCCAAAACTGGGCAGGTAAAATTTGAAAAATGTTACAATCTGAAACTTAAACCACCTCTGTTTTTTTCATCTTTTGTTCAGGTTTATCAGAATAATTTCCACTACTCTTAAGAATGTCTGAGCTGATTAATCCTGACTCTTTTTTCTCCTTTAACCTGTAGCTGTCTCCTTGAATATTAATGATATGAGAGTGATGCAGAATCCTATCTAGTATGGCAGTAGTAACAACTTTATCGCCCGCGAATATTTGAGTCCACTTACTAAAAACTAGATTGGAAGTAAGTATAGTTGAACCTCTTTCGTACCGTTTTGAAATTATTTGAAAGAAGTGATTGGCTTCTTCCTTACTCATATTGAAATAACCAATTTCATCAATTACGAGGATTGATGGGCTAATAATTGATTTTAAAAATCCACTATACTTCTTCTATCTTTTAGCGGTTACTGCATTGGCAAGTAAATCGGCAATAGAGGTAAACTTAACTTTAAACCTATTCTGAACAGCTTTGTATGCCAAAGCTATTGCTAAATGCGTTTTACCCACTCCTGATTGCCCCAATAAGATAATATTCTCATTGCGTTTGATGAACTCCAGTGAGGCTAATTCATTTATTTGCTTAGAATTTACGCCAATAGTGAAATCATAATCGAATTCTTCTAGAGTTTTAATAGTAGGAAAGCTTGCAAACTTTGTCAGTATATTTTTAGATCTACTCAGTCGCGCTGATATTTCAAGCTGTAACATCTCATTTAGAAACTGTGCATATGTCCAACTCTCTTTAGCTGCGGTTGTTCCAATTATGTGGTACTTCTCAGAGATGGTTGATAACTTCAACTCTTTACAAATCTTGTTAATGTTCTCATTCAACTCCATAACGTAACACCTTGATAAATAGCATATGATGCAGTTAATAGCATTAGTGATGGTATCAAACTATCATAGTTTTGCAAGTCTCTATTTGGTATTGATATTGAGGCTATAGGCACGCTACTCTTTACAGAGTGGTTGTTTTTAACTATACTACCAATTATAACCTTTGGATGGATTCCATTATATGGTTTAGGAAGACGTAACAAGTGAGGTCGTTCGTCTGCCAACAGTTTAAATGGTTGTTGCAGTGTTGTCTGATGAATTAGTTTATTAGCTCTGTTGTCTAGCCATTTTAACACCTCTGCGTTAGCACTATCAACATTCATCTCATAATTTTGCATCACCAATTTGACTTTAAGAGCATTATGGAAACTGTATCTCAAATAGTGATTAAACCTTTCTACTTTTCCTTTTGTTTTAGGACGATATGGACGATGCACTTTAATTTTAAAACCACAATGTTTAGCAAAATCTTCAAAGAGTGGATTGAGTTTATGTTTACCATACCCGTATGCATTTCTCTTTATTATGACGGTCTTCACCCCAAGGGCATTTCCTCCCTACGGTCATGGCACATATTATCATACAGACCTTCAGCAGGTACACCACCAAAGTATTTAAACGCATTCAAATGACACTCAATCAACGTTTCAATCTTTTCATCTGTTACATATTGCACGTATGACACCCTGCTATATCCAAGAGTTGCCACAAACGCAGATAATCCATCTTTAGGAAACTCAATCCAGTCAACTTGCATTTGATGACCCGCGTCTGTTTCAAAGCGAACTAACTCTTCTGCTTGAGCACGTTCTCTTAATTCGTATTTTTGCATTACTTGTTGCAACCATCTCAAACTACCTTCATATCCCAATCTTTTAACTTCGTCATAAATAACTGTTGTCGGTATATGCAAATTCTCATCTTTTGAAGTAGTAAGCATTTCTGCAATATGTGGTAAATATGGGTCTACTAAATTCTCTATGGGTGTTTTAGTCATAACTGGAATATAACCATCTGGTTTCTTCGCATACACTCTAACTGTCTCTCTACTGATACCAAGTCTTCTTGCTATCTCACTTTTACTAACGCCATCTTTGAGCATCTTCTTTATCATTTTAATTTCACCTTTTTTTAGCACTAAACCTCCTCATTTTAAAAAAATTGAGTTTAGTTGAATTAACTGTTTCTATTAAGGTTTCAAATTTAAATTGACTTCCAAATTTCTTTCTTACCTGCCCATTTTAACAGTTCGTTTGACAATTACCAACATAAGTCAAAATCAGCAATAATAGGAATAATATTAAGTTTTAAAAGAAGAGCGTTTAAAATTCCGTGTCAGCTACTTGATAAATCTCTTCAAGATGTGATGATATACCCATCCTAAATCAAACTACAGCATAGATTACGAGGCTGTTGCTGATAGACATTTTGTATTGAGTTGAATAATTTTGTAATAAAAACATTGAAAGATTTGGCTGTAATAAAGATTTCTTTTTTAACAATAGATTTCATAAAACTCCATACTCTTTCAATAGGATTAAATTCAGGTGCATATGGTGGTGTAAAACAAAGCTCAATATTAGACTTCTTGCATAACCTAAAAAGGTCTAAAATTTGCTATTCCTAATTTATGAAGAATTACGAAAAACTAAAAGAGCTAAAACCAGAGTTATTTAAAAGATTAACAGGTGTAAAACCTGATACTTTTAAAGCTATGCTTCAAGATTGTGAGCTCTATCATCAGAAGAAAAAGTCTAAAGGTGGCAAGCCAAATAAATTAAGTGTTTCCACTCAAATATTATTGATGCTTGAATACTACAGAGAGTATCGTTCAATGGCACATGTGGCATTTGATTATGAAGTAAGTGAATCAACAGTATCAAGAACAATTAAAGAGATTGAAATAGTTCTACTGCAATCAGGTAAGTTCTCATTGCCAAGTAAGAAAGCTTTATATGAAGATGGTGGTATCAACCTTGAATATATTTTGATAGATGCCACTGAATGCCCAGTAGAGAGACCAAAAAAAAGCAAAGAAAGTGCTCTATAGCGGGAAAAAGAAGCAACACACAGTAAAAGGTCAAGTAGTATTAGATTCTAATCTCAGAATTATTTGTACAGCTGTTGCTATGACGAATACACATGATTTCAAATTATTTAAACAATCTAAACTGCCAATTAGAAAAGAGACTCTAGTTTGCGTAGACACCGGATATTTAGGCTTAGTAAAACTTCATGAAAACACAGAGATGCCTAAAAAAAGAACTAAACTAAATCCTCTCTCAAAAGATGACAAAATAGAGAACAAAAGTAAATCATCAAAACGCATTCTAGTGGAACATATAAATGCCAAAATTAAGGCTTTTAAAATTGTTTCACAAAAGTATAGAAATAGACGAAAAAGATTTGGTTTGAGGTTTAATCTGATATACGCACTAATAAATTGGGATAGAAGTTTTGCTATTGTTTAATGGGTTATGCAAGAAGTCTATTATTTTTTTCACAATACTTTGACACTTTTTTTGTTTTATGCCAAGAAGCGTTATCTGTAAATATTATCAACTTTTTTTCTATGGGATAATTTTCACGAACAACCTCTAGGTGCTTAATCATCGTTTGAGAATTACCTCTTGGTTCTAGTGTTAAGATTATAGTGCCATTACTGATATTTAGGCTTCCGAAACAATTTACTCTAGTTCCGTATCTATAGCCCTTATATATGGATTTTTTACCTTTTAGAGACCAGCCGTATTGAGATACGTCTGAAACAAATGCAGACTCATCTTGAACTAAAACTTCACAATTATCTAAATCTAAATATTTGAGTTTTTTTCCATCAGTTGTTTCCATTCTTGAATCACTTTATGTGATTTTTTAGGGTCGACCTTATTTGCCTTTTTGTAGCTTACGCCTAATCTTTGGAGTAAGGCATAGACACCATTTCTCGTGTATGTTTTTGAATACATATTCTCGATTAAATCTACTAGTAATGCTCCACTCCAGGTCGGCTGGGAGTAATTACAATCTGATGGTAAGCTGTTGATAACTATTTCTTTTATAAACTCTTCTTGTTCTGGAGTTAGATGATGATGGCGAACTCCACCTCGTTTTTACCCTCAGGGGGCACCTAGTCAGCCAGACCATCTACTCCAAACTCTTTATACCGTTTTACCTACTTTCCTACAAATTCAGGATGTCTACTTAAAATCTTAGCAACCTCATATCTTTTAAGATATTGCATTGTCATATGTACTGCCTGCAGTCGCTCTTTAACTACAATATTTTTCTCATTTCTCAGCGCTATTTTTATCTCTTCTTTTTCTGCTTCGCTAAAAGTATAAACTATGTTCATATTATCCAAACTTTTTAGCTACTCTCTAGCAATTACTGTTCTCGTTATTTGTTTTAGGATTGGTATAAGCATATTAAAGTGTTAGATTATACTTCTTCTGAAGAGTCACTATAAAGTTCAATATTTTCTAATTCTAAATAAGTTTCCATATATTCAAGCTCATAATCACCAAAGTGATTAATATAGTGATTAAAATTATTGTCATTAAACTCTATCATTTCATTTTCATACATCTTATATCCTTTTTGTAATGTAATATTTAAATAGATATTTACATCTTTTATTCTTGAAATTGGTATTGTTATTTTGATGTTTTTGTACTAGGCTTACAAAAAAGCTACAAAAATGTAGTGATTTTTGATTCTATAAATTTTTATATTAATATTTATTCGCATTATAAATGCATTAGCTATATAAAATTATTTATGAAGAGAAATTATGAATCCATTAAATGCAAAACGTTCGCTTTCACATTTATGTGAAAGAAAAGTGCCTGTCTTTTTATGGGGACCTCCTGGTATTGGGAAGTCTTCAATTGTTGCTCAAGTAGCAAAAGATAAAAATATGAGTTATATTGACTTACGATTATCTTTATTAGATCCAACTGATTTACGTGGTATCCCATTTTTTGACACAAAAAAAGAGACTGCTCTTTGGGCTCCACCATCATTTTTACCAGATGGTAGCCAAGAGAAGGGAATACTATTTTTAGATGAATTAAATACAGCAGCGCCTATGGTACAAGCTTCAGCGTATCAGCTTATACTTGATAGAAAAATTGGTGAATATAATTTGCCAGATGGATGGGCTATTGTAGCTGCTGGAAACCGTGAGAGCGATCGTGGTGTTGTATTTAGAATGGCATCACCCTTGGCAAACCGCTTTGTCCATTTAGAGATGGAAGTTGATGTTGACAATTGGAAAACTTGGGCTATAAAAAACGAGATAGATGCTTCAATAATTGCTTATATTTTGCATAGACCTGATGCACTATTTGCATTTAATACTAAAGATGACAGTAAATCTTTTGCAACTCCACGTACTTGGGAGTATGTAAATGAGATAATCTCTTCAAATCCAGATGATGACCTTTTGCTTACAATGGTAAGTGGTGCTATTGGAGAGGAGTTAGCTGCATCATATTTGGGCTTTAAATCAGTAGCTGGTGATTTGCCAGATTTAGACTCAATTTTAAGTGGTGATTGTGTTGATGTACCAAGCGAGGCATCTGCTTTACATATTCTCTGTGCTGCTCTTACTATGCGAATAAACGAAAATACAAGTTCAAAAAAATTAAATAATCTGATTAGTTATTCACTTAATTTACCAGGAGAATTTGCTGTTATGATTGTTCAAGATTTACGAGAACGTAATATTGAACTAGACCATATTGATAGTTGGACACTCTGGATGCGAAAATTTAATAACTTAATGCACTAAAGGTTGCTTAATGAATATAGATAGACTTTTTCTTAAAGCAAAAAGCTCTTTAACAGTTAAACATCCATATTTTGGCATGTTAGCTTCAAGGCTTAAACATGAACCAAGTGAAGCAGTATCTACTTATGCTAGTAATGGAAAACGCTTTTTATACAATAAAGAGTTTTTAGCAAAACGTAGTGAGCAAGAGCTAATGTTTATTCTTACAAATTCTGTTATGCACCATGTATTAGCACACCAGCAGCGCCGATTAAATAGGCGTGGCACACTGTGGCAACTTGCAACTGATTATGCAATTAATAATCTCTTGCAGCAAAATGGTCTAAATATTCCAGTAGGAGCAAATTACAATGAAGAGTTTAATGGTATGTTTGCTGAAGAGATTTATGAGGCATTAAAAGAGGACTATTACAGTGATAGTGATAATGCTTTTGATGATGAAACTAAAGAGAACGAAGATATTTTTTCAAACTTAGAAAATATAGATGATGAACTTGATGAACAAGATGAATCACAGTGGCATTATGCTTCATCAGTTGCACAAGAAATAGCAGAGCGTAAGAGTCAAATGCCATCAGGTCTTGAAAGACTTGCGAAAAAAGTAAAAGCTTTAGATATTGATTGGCGCTTTGAACTATATAATGCAATAAACAGACATATGCGAAACAATTATGCCTTTATGCCACCAAATAAAAAACATATACATAGAGGATTTATTTTACCATCACTTACAAGTGACACATTAAGTTTATCTGTGGCAATTGATACATCAGGTTCAATTGAGAATGAACTTCTTAGTGCTTTCATGGAAGAGTTTAAAACCATAATGACCAATTTCCCAGCGGTAAGAATTGAACTTTTAATTGCAGATGCTAAAGTTCATGCTCATTACACTTTTCAAGGTGGAGAGAAATTAGATTTTGCCTTAAAAGGTGGTGGAGGAACTGATTACCGCCCTGTATTTGAGTATATTGATGCAAACATGCCAATGAATACAATGCTTCTATATTTTACAGATGGTGATGGATGGTTTCCAAAGGTACCTCCAAATTATGAAGTTCTTTGGGCATTATCAAGAAAAGCAAAAGTTCCATTTGGAAGAGCGCTTATAATATTTTAACACTTGACTCAATATTATGAGCGTCCCCAACTGCTTTATTGTATAAGATTCCATTATATGTGTTTAATGAACTAACCATCTCTGGCATAGCCTCAAAAATATTTTCTGAACCAAATTTTGCTAATGCTTGAATATAGTGAATGGTTGCATTTGTAAGTGCTTGTGTGGATGTTTTAGGATAAGTAGCAGGCATATTCGCTACACAATAGTGAACAATATCCTCTTTTATAAAAGTTGGATTAGAGTGAGTAGTTGCATGAGAACTCTCAAAACAGCCACCTTGATCAATTGATACATCAACTAATACACTACCCTTTTTCATCAATTTAAGCATATCGTTTGTGATTAATTTTGTAGCTTTTGCCCCTGGAATTAAAATAGTCCCTATTACTATGTCACACTCTGGTAAAATATTTTTTATATTAGAAGCTGAGCTAAACATTGTAGACACATTAGAATCCATTACATCATTTAAGTAGTGCAGTCTCTCTAAGTTTATATCAAATATTACAACATCCGCACCTAATCCAGATGCAATTTCAGCTGCTGCTTTACCAGCAACTCCTCCACCTAAAATCATAACTTTTGCTCTGCTAGTCCCAACAGCGCCACCAGCTAACAGTCCACTTCCACCTTTATATTTTCCTAAGTGCACAGCACCCATCAAAGATGCCATTTTTCCAGCTACTTCGCTCATTGGCTCAAGAAGAGGTAGTTTTGAATTAATATTTAATGTCTCATATGCAAACGCTCTAATCTTTTTTTGTAGTAAAACTTGAGTTAATTTTTTATCAGCAGCTAAATGTAAATATGTAAATAAAATCTGTTTCTCTTTAAAAAGCTCATACTCTTCTTCGATAGGCTCTTTAACCTTAATAATCAAATCTGATAGATTAAACAACTCACCTACGCTTGTTAAGATATTAGCACCATGTTCAATATACTCTATATCATCAAAACCACTACCACTTCCTGCACTACTTTGAACATAAACATCATGACCATCTTTTACAAGAGCCTGAACACCTGATGGTGTTACAGAGACTCTAAATTCATCTTTTTTTATCTCTTTTGGTATACCTATCTTCATAGTCATATCCTTATAGTATAAACCAATAAATTCACATTCAGTTATTTTAATAAACTTTATTATAAATATACTTAGAGTAGTTATATAGTTGTTTTATAATTTTTACTTTAAGAAATTTTTAACTAATAACTTCCCTCTCCAACAGATATTACATAATTATTGTCAATTTCCACAGCAGCAAACTCATGCTTTCCACAAAAAGTTTCATTTAACTCTTGTGCCCATGCACGTGCAACTCTTAACGCGTTCTCTTTATCATCAAATGTTTTTATTTGAGGCATACCTTTTCTTTTAGCACAACCGCAAAGTTTTTCTACTACTACATGATATTCCATAATTATCTCCTTTTTATATTTCACAGGCCTCTTCAAAGCCACCTTGTTCAACTGAAATTACAAAATTGTCATCAACTTCTGTAACATCAAATCCATGTTTTCCACAAAACTTATTATTTAAACTATCTGCCCATTCATAAGCGTGCTATTCTGCATCTATTTTTGAGCTAAAACTACGTATCTGTTCAGTAGAGTTTTTCTCAGCACATGAACATAATTTTTCTATTACTATGTGGTGTTGTTTCATTATGACAACTTACTATTTGTTGCAATCAAGTAGAATTGATCTTTTACTTTATTTAACTGCTTAATTATTAAATCATGATGTTGTTCATCTAATATAAAATGTTGTTCCATAAAGTCATACATCTTATCTATATCTGAATTTATCTCTTTGAGAAGTTTTTCTTTAATCTGTTCTTGTACACTCATAAACATCCTTTTTGAGTGTTAATGCATATTACATACTAGGAAGGGAACCACCCTAAAAAGGGTGGTATTTTAAGGGAGTTAAAGGGAGTTAAATTAACGAATCAAATCGAAGAAGTAATCAGTACTTGCTATACCTTTTGTCTCTTCATCTAATTGATCTAGAACTTTATTTGTAATCCACGTTAATAGATTTAATGCACCATCATAACCACTGATACTGTATCGGTGTAAATGGTGACGGTCAAATATTGGGAATCCAATATAGATTAACGGAATATTTGTATCACGCATAAGCTCTTTACCATAACTATTACCAATCATAAAATCAACTGGTTCTGTAAATAGTAATGAACGCATATGCCATAGATCTTTACCAGCCCATACATGACAATCAGCCGCTGCAGGAGAAGTATCAAGCATAGCTCTCATCTCATCTTCCCAACCACGAGGAGCATTATGACAAAGTACATGAGTTGGCTCAGCACCCATTTCAAGTAAAAATGAAACCATACCAACAAGGAAATCTGGATCTCCCCAGATAGCAAATTTCTTTCCATGCATGTATGGATAGCTATCTTGCATCGCATCAACTAAGCGACCACGTTCAACTTTTAACTTTTCAGGAACATCACTTCCTGTTAGTTCAGCTAATTTCATAACAAATTCATCTGTACCTTTAAGACCTACTGGATTACAAAATGCATTTTCTTGTTTCCATTTTTTGTTAACCATTTTCATAGTCTTAACTGTTGCATACTTTTGAAGTGATATTGTAGCTTTTGAGTTAATACAATCTTTAGCATCTTCAAGTTTTGTACCACCAGAGAACATACTATAGTCACCAGCTGGCATATCCCACTGATCAGCGTGATCACCTAACATTGTATAGTTTGCACCAAAAGCTTCAACAATAGATTTAACAGAACGGATTGATCCTATATAAGTTTCAAATCCTGGAATGATATTAATTTTTTCATTCTTCTCATCTTTTTTATTACCTTCAGTTAACTGAGACATAATACCATGCATCATATTATCATAACCAGTAATGTGACTACCAGTAAATGATGGAGTATGCGCATAAGTTATAGGATAATCTTCTGGTAAAAACTCACCACCATCTTCCTCTTTTGCAGCAATTGAGAAAGCATAAAGATCATCACCAATAACTTCAGCCATACATGTTGTTGATACTGCAATCATTTTAGGTTTATAAACTGCAGCACAGTTTTTAAGACCATCTTTCATGTTTACAAGACCACCAAAAACCGCTGCATCTTCAGTCATTGAATCAGATACACATGGAGTCGGTTCTTTAAAGTGACGTGTAAAATATGAACGAAAATATGCAACACATCCATGAGAACCATGAACATAAGGCATAGTATCTTCAAATCCTAATGCAACCATAACAGCACCAAGTGGCTGACAAGCTTTAGCAGGATTTACAGTAATCGCTTCACGAGCAAGATTTTTCTCACGGTAATCCCATGTTTTAGTCCACTCAGCAATCTCTTCAACTTTTTCAGGGTTAATAGCACCCATACCACCTTCAAACTGCTTTTTGTTTGAAAGAACGTCCCTGTACTCAGGACGTTGGAATAATTTCTGACCGTTTACAATATTTTCAACTTCTTGCATTACGCTTCTCCTTCTTTATCCCATGGTGCTTTGCTATGTCCCCATACAGGAGAGTTAATTGCAAGATCCATATCTTTTGCAAAAATTGCAAAACCATCATAACCATGGTATGGACCACTATAATCCCATGAGTGCATTTGTCTATATGGTAATCCCATTTTTTGGAATACATATTTTTCTTTAATACCTGATGCCACTAAATCTGGTTGAAGTTTTTTAACAAATGCTTCAAGTTCATACTCATTTACATCATCATAAATTACAGTTGAACGGAAAATTTCATCTTTAGTACGTTTATAATCATCATCATGAGCGAACTCATAACCTGTACCTATTACTTCCATACCTAAATCTTCATAAGCACCAATTACGTGACGAGGACGTAGTCCACCAACAAATAACATTACTTGCTTACCCTCTAGACGTGGACGATATTTTTCAGTTACAGCGTCAACCATTGGTTGATATTTTTTAATAACCTCTTCACATTTAGCTTGAACATCTTCATCAAAAAATGCTGCAATCTTACGTAATGACTTAATTGTCTGAGTTGGTCCAAAGAAGTTATACTCAACCCAAGGAATACCATACTCTTTTTCCATGTGACGAGAGATATAGTTCATTGAACGGTAACAGTGAAGCAGGTTCAATTTAACTTTTGGTGTTGCTGCCATCTCTTTAAGAGTTGCATCACCAGACCATTGAGCTACTACACGAAGACCCATCTCTTCTAGTAAAATACGACTTGACCATGCATCACCACCGATGTTATAATCACCAATAATAGCTACATCATAATCAGTTTGTTCAATTGCATCACCTAATGAATCTATATTGCCATCAAATACGTAATCACGAACTGTATCATTTGCGATGTGGTGACCAAGTGATTGAGAAACCCCACGGAAACCTTCACAGTTTACAGGAACGATTGTATTACCAGTTTTTTTAGCGTACATTTTTGATGTTGCGTTAATATCATCACCAATTAGACCAATTGGACACTCTGATTGAACTGTAATTCCATTATTTAAAGGGAAAAGCTCATCAATTTCACTAAAACAAACTTCAAGTTTTTTATCACCACCAAATACAATATCCTTTTCTTGGAAATCTGAAGAAAAGTTCATTGTAACAAAGGTATCAACGCCAGTTGTACCAATATAGTAATTACGACGACCAGCACGTGAGTATTGACCACATCCAATTGGACCATGAGAGATATGAACCATATCTTTTACAGGTCCCCAAACAACTCCTTTTGAACCAGCATAAGCACAACCACGCTGACTCATAACACCTGGAACTGTTTTCTTATTTGAACGTACATTCCCACATGTTTTTTGACTTTCATCATCAGGGCCACCAACGCCCAAGTGTTTTGCACGGTTTTTTGCAGCTTTCTCTGGGTATGCTTTTAATACCTCTTCGATTGCAGCTTGTTGTCTTGCTTCCAATGTTTCTGGACCCATTTTGGTCTCCTTTATAATTTTTTTCAAATTAATCAAACGTAGAAATTAGCTACGTTTGATAAGCACATATCAATTATTTAGCTTATGCAGCTTCAATTGTAAAATGAGCCATTGAATCAAATTTCTTACAAAGAGCCATAGTCTCATCATCAGCACTATCTAATCTCTTAGATAACTCAGCCATTTGGTAACGATTTGTATAAATCAGATATTTAGATTCAGCAGTCTTAATATAATGTGCAAGAGCTTTGAACATAAAAGTATCTTTATTTGTATAAGAAAGCTCTTCTACTTGACCGTGTGCCTCCATAACCATCTTAACTTCATTAATATCGCTAGCATCAATACCTGCAGCATCTAATTTTTCAACAACTTTTTCATCTGGAATACTATTACCCATATCTTTTGGGAAGTGGAAACCTAAAATAAACATATAATTCTCCTTCTTTATCTATTATTTTCTTTTCATTATGAGAATGTTTCATTCCACAAGGGAACAACTAAAGATTGTGATTACAACAGAAGGCTTATGCCTCTGCTGCTTTACCTACATTTTCTTCATCAGCTTCAACTTCAAGACCATATTTCATAATAAGTGCTTCAAGATCATCCATCTCTAATGGAGTTGGAATAATTTTATAGTCATTAGCAATAATTTTACGAGCAAGCTCTTTATATTCAATTGCTTGATCACATGATGGGCTATACTCAACAACTGTCATACGACGAATTTCAGCATGTTGTACAATATTGTTACGAGGAACAAAGTGAATCATATGTGTACCTAAGTCTTCAGCTAATGCTTTTGCAAGGTCATACTCAAAGTCTGTCATACGAGCATTACAGATAAGTCCCGCAAGTCTAACACCACCAGTATTTGCATATTTTAAAATACCTTTAGAGATATTATTAGCAGCATACATTGCCATCATCTCACCAGACATAACGATATAAATCTCTTGTGCTTTACCTTCACGAATTGGCATAGCAAATCCACCACAAACAACGTCACCAAGTACGTCATATGAAACGAAATCTAATCCCTCTTCTTCATAAGCACCCTCTTCTTCAAGAAAGTTAATCGCAGTAATAACACCACGTCCAGCACAACCAACCCCTGGCTCTGGTCCACCAGATTCTGTACAGTTAATCCAACCACCTGGTGAGTCTGGTGTAAAGATACCAGCACCTGGTTTCATCGCATCTTCTAATTCTAAATCTTCAACTGTACCCATTTCAGCAGCAAGTTGTAAAATTGTAGATTGAGCTTTCTCATGTAAGATAAGACGAGTTGAATCAGCTTTTGGATCACAACCAACAATCATAATGTTCTTATCAAAGTAATGTGCCATAGAAGCCAACGTATTTTGAGATGTAGTTGATTTACCAATCCCACCTTTTCCATAAAATGCAATTTGACGAAGTTCAGCCATTTTTTCTCCTTAGTTATAAACGTTTCTATTCTTGAGATACGTTATGTACTTCATAGGGCTATGTGCAAGCTTTGTTCTCGAATTATTTGGCTACAAAATGCTACAAAATTACTTTCTGAACAATATTTGTCGTAAATGATACAAATTTGTAAGAATAAATTATGCAAGAACAAAAAAATGTATGAATTTGGTACTTTTAATAAAGTAGTTATATATAATTTAGATAGTTTTTTGTAGTTTTAAACTGAAGTTTGTATTAGAAGTGATGAACACTTAAATGTGTCCTACGAAAGCCTCGTCTATTATAAAAATGTAGTGCATTGTCATTATTAGCATCAGCTACGAGTTGAATTCTTTTGTATCCATGGTTTTGTGCAATATTTCTCATTTGATTTATTAGTCTACTACCAACACCCATTTTTCTATAAACTTTTTCTACTACAAGATCTTCCATTTGACCTATGAAATCACCCGCTGCACTTGAGATTAGTCTTTGCATTGTTATCATACCAACAACTCTACCTTCATGTTTTGCGACCAATATATCGCTACTTTTTTCATTAAAAAGTGTAGTAATTCCAGAGAGCTGTTTATTGTAGTCTATTTCAAAATCACTCTCTATTTCAAACAAAACAGCTAATAGTTTTGCCATTTCAGGTAAGTCATCCGCAGTAGCCTTTTCTATGCTAATTCCACTTTTCATATTTATATCGCATATCTCTGGATCTAAAATAGAGATAATTTTTTTTGCTTGTTCACTTAAAGGATTTGAATCAATATACAATGTTTTTAATGCCAATAAATTTGCTAATGAATCTGGCAGTGTTGATATACCATTTTTATCTATATCTAATTCAGATAGTTCTACATATTGGCCTATATCATCTGAAATAGTTTTAATACTATTTGATGAATAACACAATACATTTAAATGTTTTGAAGGTGGTAAGACAAAATTATCTAACATACAACTATCACATGACAGCTCTTTTAAATATGGAGCAAATGTCTTGTCAAATTCTAGTTTTGAAAGAGGGTTTGAATCAAGTATTAAATTCTCTAGACTATCTAAATGTTTTAAATGCAAAACGCTTATCATGTTAGAGCTAAAATCTACACTCTCTAAATCAAGGTCATAAAATGCATCATCTATTTTTTCAATTTTATTATCTGAAATTTCTAACTCTTCTAAAGATTGCATCGCTTTAATTTCATTTGGTATATTTTCCAATAGATTACCATTTAAATTGATTCTCTCTAAATTAATTAATCTAGAAAAAATGTTTGTAACATCTTTTAGTAGATTGTACGAAAGGTTTAGCGTTCTTAACTCATTTTCAACTGCTAAACACTCATTCATGCAAGTTAATACATTCGCACTTAAATCTAAAACCCTTAAATCACTGCATTTTTGTAAAATTGAAGCATCAGTAAGTCTATTTCCACTGGCATTTAATGCTCTAAGAGGCATAAATTGTATAACATCTGGCAAAACTTCAAATCTATTTCTTCTAATATCTAAATTACTCAAAGAGGTTAAGTCTTTCATACTAATAGGAAGAGTGTTTAATTTGTTATTAGCTAAATTTAGTACCACTAAATTTCTTAATAGTCCAAAACTATCAGGTAGCTCTTTAATCTGTTTATTACTTAGGTCTAATCTTGTAATTGTATCAATTGAATCAATTTCATCATCAAATAAGTTATACTGTTTTAACCAATTTATTAGAGTTTCTAGTTTTATATTTTTCATTCTCAACTCTCCTCGCTCAAGCGTTTTAAACGTTCTAAGCGTTGGTTAATTAGATAGCCTATCTCATCATAATCAAAATGTCCAAATTGGTTCATGTCATACAATTTAAGTAATGGAGATTTACAACAACTTTTACTACATTCAGTAACAAGTTTTTTTGCTTTTTTAAATGGCAAAGCAGTGTTTTGGAATATGTCAATTGCTTGTGCTACACTTTTCTCACCACACTCACAAATTTCCATATCAAGAATCTCTTGCTTATCTGCCATAATAGATTTCCTAAATTATAAAAAAGGTCTAGTTATAAACCTTTTTCCTTTTTAAAAGAGTTTGCCTCTTCAACTGCAACAATTAGTTTTTCACTGAGCTCAGGCATCTTAATGTAATCAACCCATAAAGTATCTTCTACGATATCATGAATTTCCGAAGCAATCTCAACTGCAATTCTTTTTCTTTTTGCAAACTCTTTTTTAAATAATTTTATATCTTCTGACATTTTTTCTCCTTAAGTTATAATGAAAATGCGTATATATTCTCAAATTGAACATTATGCTCTTTGCTACGTGACATATGAACAAACTGCTGTTTACTTTGAAAATGGTAACGTTTGTATAAATCAACTATATGCTCAACTCCAAGAGGAATATCTGCAACTACTTTTTTAAGACCTCTAAAATATAATACACCTCTCATCATTTTTTCAGCCTCCTCTTCATGACCATTACGAACTTGCCAAGGTCCCAAATATACATGACGTGAATTGACTACACTAGAGTGTTGAAAACCATTTGGTAACGTTAATTTAAGTGAGCTATTTCTTTCCATTTCATCTAATAAAAATTCCATTCTATTCTCATTAAAGGTCTCTTTATCAATATGATAGATAACAGACTCAAAATTATCACCATCAAGCTCTTTAGCATGAGCATTTGTAAAATTAAATGGTGGTACTTTACCAACATTGACAAAGCGACCTACTCTCATTTTCTCTTCAAAACCATATTTTTCAAAAAATGGAACTAAACTTGGATTTGCATGCAGGTAGATATTCTTATATTCATTGTCTAATACACCAAAAAGTGTCTCAAATAAACGTTTACCAATACCCTGTTTTTGATACTCTTTTTTAACCATAAAATATTTAATCATTGCAGAATTTTCAAATTCAATCGCCATAATTGCACCAACTAGTTCACCATCAATATATGCCCCATAACATAAATGAGGTGAGTGCATTATCATCAATTTTATATGGTAACCATCTGCTAGCCAGCCAACATCTTCTGCTATATTTACAACTTGACTTACATCTACAAATTTTAACCAACCTATAAACACAAATTCTCCTTGTATAAACTTACAAGTTCAAAATCATTAAGTACTCTTTTACGTGAAGTTACAATCTCACGAATTTTTGGCAAAATATTTTGTAAAGTATGTTTCTCAGCATTAATTCCCAACTGTTTTAGATGGTACATTATTGTCCCCGTACCAGAATGTTTACCTATTGGATACTCTCTAATTGAGCCAACCTCTTTTGCATCAAATGGCTCATATGCAGTAGAATCTTTCATCATTCCATCTGCATGAACACCGCTCTCATGTGAGAATATATGCTTTCCAACAATAGGAGCACTAAGTGAAAGGTTTATACCAGCAGAATCAGCAACTAAATTAACAAGGCTTTGCATTTCAAATGCGTCTATATCACGCTTCTGTCCATATAAATGCCTTAAAGCCATAGAAATTTGTTCAAAAGATGCATTTCCAGCGCGCTCTCCAAGACCAATTACAGTTGTATTTACACTAATAGCACCAGCATCAATACCACTCAATGCATTTGCATTAGCTAATCCATAATCGTTATGTGTGTGCATTTCAATTGGAAGAAGATTGAATGATTGTAACTCTTTTATATTTTCATATGTTTTTGATGGAGTTAAAATACCAACTGTATCGCAATATCTAAATCTATCAGCCCCAAGGTCCTTTCCTAAAGTCATAACCTCTTTGATAAACTCTAAAGAGCCGCGTGAGCTATCTTCTGCCCCAATACAGACATAAAGTCCCTCATCTTTAGCAACACCTATAACCTCTTCTAGATCTTTTAACATTGCTATTTTATTTCCACCAAATTTTACATCTATTAAGATATCAGATATAGGAATGGATAAATCAACGGCTTTAACACCACAATTTAGTGATGCTTCAAGGTCACTCATCTTGGCTCTGTTCCATGTCATCATTTGAATATCAAGACCTAAAGAGAGTAATTCTTTAATATCTTCTTGTTCACGCTTGCCCATAGCAGGTATGCCAATTTCAAGCTCATCTACACCGCACTCTACTAACCCTTTTGTAATTTTTATTTTTTCAAAAGTGTTAAATGCAACATATGGTGCCTGCTCGCCATCACGTAATGTTGTGTCATTAATTAATGCCATTGCCTCCTCCTTTCATCTGAATTTTTAAAAAAATTAATTTGCTTCTAACTCTTCTGACAGATTAAAATATTTTCTTGTTGCTTTTAAAACTGATGCTTCAATCGGCTCAAATGCATAATCTTGATCAGCAATAAGTCCAGCTGCTGCTAAATCATTTTGCGGACAGCCACCTATTTTTGCAGTAAGAATAAGTTTACAATCTTTTAATTTATCTATAATTGGTTCAATTGGGTTCTCACCATCTGGTCCAGCACAATACTCATAATCAACTTTTCTATGGTGAATAAATCTAATACCTTTATCACCAGCTTCATAAATTAAAAACTCTTTTACTGAACCAAAGTGTTGATTAATCATACCCTCACCAGCAGTTGTTACAGCTACTAAAATTGTTTGCCCATCACTACTTAAATTCTCTTTTTCTTTAAGTACTCGCTCATTTGCTTTATCCAAGAAACCTCTAAACTCTTCAATTTTTGCTTGACTATCTTGTCTTGCTTCAATATCATAATGATCTTCTAGTGCTTCAAATGTCATATTTGTAAATGTATCTTTTGTAAATTCAGCACCTCTATCTTCACCAATTAACCCAACAGCGTCCGCACGACACTGACGACAATGCTGCATAAGTTTCATATCCATACCACATGCCTCTTGAACTTCCATCTGTTGTTGATCAGTAGCACTTTGAACACCATCTAAACCAAACTTTGTACCATGTTCAGGTTCAGAGATAATTGGCATAATATTGTGTAAAAATACACCTATTTCTTTAAGTTTTTTGGATACTTCAACAAGGTGTTTGTCATTTATCCCTGGGATTAAAACTGAATTTGCTTTAATAAGAATTCCATTCTCAACACACTTTTTCATACCTTCTAGTTGGCGTTCTAAAAGTATTTTAGATGCCTCTTTACCATAAATCCTTTTATTGTTATAAAAAATCCATGGATAAATTTTAGAGCCAATCTCACCAGTTGTATCTACACTATTAATAGTTACTGTTACATGGTCAATATCATATTTAACCATTTCATCTACATACTCTGGTAACTCTAATCCATTTGTAGAAAGACATAACTTTAAATCTGGTGCTTTATCTCTTACTAACTCAAATGTTTTAAACGTTTTATCTGGATTTGCTAGGGCGTCACCAGGACCTGCAATTCCTAAAACACTTAGACGTTGAACCTCTCCACCAACATACATAACTTTTTTAGCAGATTCTTCAGGTGTTAAACGCTCACTTGTAACTCCAGGACGACTCTCATTTGAACAGTCATACTTTCTATTACAGTAATTACATTGTATGTTACAAGCAGGTGCAACAGCCACATGAATACGTGCATAATGGTGATGTGCTCCTTCTGAGTAACATGGGTGGTTATGAATTTTATCTTGAATCTCCTGTGGCATATTTGCTTCAGCAGGATTACTTGTACTACAACTCATTTTAGCTCCTTAGTTTCACAATGATCTCGCATCATGTAGCTATAATCATTCTATAAAATCTGTATCTGCATAAGATGTTCTAGAGTATATTTAGCTTCTAAAAACAAAAGTGCGACATTTTTGTCTAGATATTGTATTTACTTGTCATAAATTAGTTTTTTATCTCTACTAACTTGCTAGAACACAATATGCAGTAACTGTACAAAATAGATAGTTAAGGTGTAGAGGTTGAAAATAGCAATTCCGTTGGATGAAGAACAGACTGTTTACCACCATAACCCATTTACAGCTCCTAAGTTTGCTATTTATAATATAGATATAGATAAGCAAAATGTTCAATTTGCACTAAACAATGTAGTAGAAAGTCCTTGGAGTTCAAACTCTTACAAAAAATTTAAAGAAAACACAATTAAATGTGCTTGCAATAAAAAGGCTCAAGATGATATGAATCATATTTGTGAACACTACTCACTGCTAGAGGTAATTGGTGATTGTAGCTATCTATTAGCAGATCATTTTTGTGTAAATACAACAAGAGCATTAAGCATAGGTGGTGTTACTATATTTAAAATTCCAAGCATTATAAATAGAACTGATTTAGCTATAAAAAATTTTTTAATAGGAGCTAGTTTTGCAAATAGAATACAGAACATCCACAATGCATCTTAAAGATATGCCACTTGATATTGGTTACGCATCTGAAAAAGTCACTTTAAAAGATATAGATGGAAACCTTACAGAGATTGGTGGACACAATGGTAAAACACAACTAATTATTTCAGCTAGTTATATTGACAATGATTTAATAGATGAATTAAAGAAAATTGATACTGATTTACCAAAAGGTGGTGAATATGAGGTAACTGCATACTTAGTAGTTGCAAATGATAAACACATTGATCCTAAATTAGAAAATATTAAATTTTTAGTTGATTCTAGTGACGAATTTTCGGACTATTATGGAACAAAATTAAGTGGTGCACCATATGAGGATGAACTTACTAAAGCAATTATATTAATTTCAAAAGATGGAGCTATTTTTTACGATGAATTTAAAAATAACCTTGAAGACAAATTTAATACAGATACATTAGCAAGAAAAATATTAGCAGCACAAACTTGCTACACAGGAAAAGGATGTCATTAATGGACAATTTAATAGACGATATAAAAAAAGAGATACGTAACCAAATAACTGTTCCATACTTTGGACTTGGAATTTTCAAAGAGTCAAAAACAAAAGATGGTGAACAGGTTCCTTATGATTCTGATTCTCTGATTTTAACTATGAATAATGGTAGAACTATGAGCCCTAGACTAATGTTTGAATACTCTCGCGCTGCTATGCACTTAGAACAGAGACGTGGTGTTGAGTATATGACACAACTAATGAACCACATTTACACAAAAGATTTCGCTCCAACTGCTCTTCATAAAGCTATTTTAGATATGAATCCAAGATATGTTGTTGATACTAACCGTGACACAAAACTACAAGAAATGTTAGCTTTTGAGCCCCACTGTTTAGTAATTGGAAAATCAAGAATAATGGCAGATAAAGATAGATTTGAGCTATTTGAATATGACGTAGAGAATAAAAAATATTTTCAAGTTGAAGAGGATGTTTTAGCTGATGCTAAAAAAATTCTTTTTAAACCAATGGGTTCGCCACTACCTGAACCTACATTTATAATTTCTGACGCTGATTATGTTGATTGGTTAACAGAAGCAATGGGAGGTTTTGCAGTACCTCCAACTTTAAAAAGTTATAGAAAAACAAAAAAATATCTTTTTCTAGGAACATTTTTTGATCGCGACACAGATAGAATGGTAGCAAATGAGTTAACACTTGATTTAGAGGGTGGGTACATTGTCACAGATAAAGAATTGACTAAAAAAGAGAAAAAATTTGTAAAAAAACATAAGCTAGAAGTCATAGAGATGTCTCTTGAAGATTTCACTCAAGCTTTTATTTAAAGGATTTTAAAAATGCCTATGATTCCAACAGTAAAAGATCGTTCACCAAGAGGTGAGCGTTATTTTGACCTATTTTCTAAACTATTAAATGATCGAGTTATTATGATAACTGAACCAGTTGATGACCATATGATGGGAATTATTGTTTCTCAACTATTGTATCTTGAAGCAGAAGATTCAGATGAACCAATACATATGTATATAAGTTCACCTGGAGGCTCAGTCATGGCAGGACTTGCTATTTTAGACACTATGAATCTAATTAATGCCCCTGTTCATACATATGCAATGGGAATGGTAGCATCGATGGCTGCGATACTATTTACTTGTGGTGAAAATGGTTATAGATATATTTTGCCAAATGCTGAAGTTATGATTCACCAACCACTAGGTGGAACACAAGGACAAGCAAGTGATATTGAAATTCAAGCCAACCACATTATAAACCTTAAAAAAAGACTTTATAAGATTCTTTCAAAAGCTACTGGTAAACATGTTAAAACTATTGAAAAAGAGAGTGATAGAGATAACTATTTTGAAGCAAATGATGCCATAAAATTTGGTTTGGCTGATGTCATTTTAGAGTCATTTAATAAAAAGGATGAATCATGAGTCAAGAAAAACATTGTTCATTTTGCGGACGTAAACAGTCTGAAGTAAAAAAGATGTTTTCATCTGAAACAACTAATATCTGTAATGAGTGTGTTACAACATGTTCTAGTATTTTGCAAAAAGAGGTTCGTTACGAACAACGTACACAGATGCATGAAGAGCTACCTAAACCTGAAAAAATTGTTGAGTTTCTCGATAAGCATATAATTGGACAAGAAGATGCTAAAAAAGTTCTTGCAGTTGCCCTTTATAACCACTATAAGCGCATTGAAAATCCAGTCTATAATGATGTAGAACTTGAAAAGAGTAATATCTTACTTTTAGGACCAACTGGTAGTGGTAAAACACTGCTTGCGAAATCTCTTTCAAAAACTATGAATGTTCCTTTTGCTGTTGCTGATGCTACTGCTTTAACTGAAGCTGGTTATGTTGGGGAAGATGTTGAAAGTATACTATCTCGCTTGTTAGCGGCTGCAAATTACGATATTGAACTAGCCCAACGAGGTATTGTTTACATTGATGAGATAGATAAAGTTGCGCGTAAGAGTGAGTCTTCTACTATGGGACGAGATGTTTCTGGCGAGGGTGTTCAACAAGGGTTATTAAAAATTTTAGAAGGTGCTGAAGTTTATGTACCTGTAAAGGGTAGCCGTAAAAACTCAACAACAGAGACAGTACTCTTTGATACTAAACATGTACTTTTTGTATGTGGTGGAGCATTTGTCGGATTGGTTCCAGATACTCATACAAAAAAAAGTAATAAAGTAGGATTTGGGTCTGTTATAAAAGCAGATATGAAAGAGCATAAAATTGATCAAAAAGCATTAGTTCATTATGGAATTATCCCTGAATTTATTGGACGTATCCCCGTAATTGCACAACTAAAAGAGCTTACAAAAGATCAAATGGTACAAATTTTACGTGAACCTGATAACGCACTTATTAAACAATTTCAAGCTCTATTTGATATGGATGGTATATCTCTTACATTTGAAGACAATGCACTTTTAGCAATTGCTCAACAAGCAATAGAAAAAGGTGTAGGTGCTCGTGGACTAAGAGGAATTATTGAAGAAGTTATGTTACCGCTTCAATTTTCTTGTCCATCAGAAGAGAATTTAGAGAGCTGTACAATTACAGAGAGTGTAGTAGAAGATCATTCAAACAAACCAATATATACATACAAAAAAAAGGAAAAAGAGTAATGAAAGTATATCTAGATAACAATGCAACAACAAAAATTGATCCATTAGTTAAAGTGAGAATGCAACCATTCTTTGAAGACTTATATGGAAATCCTAATTCACTTCATCAATTTGGTATGGATGTTCGCCCAGCACTTAATGAAGCTATGGGTGCAATGTATGATGCTTTAAATGTTCCTGATGAAGATGATATATTAATAACTTCATGTGCTACTGAGAGTAATAACAGTGTACTAAAGGGGATATATTTTAAACATATTTTAAAAAATCCTGAAAAAAATCATATTGTTACAACAGCAGTAGAGCATCCATCAATGTTAGACACTCTTAAATTTTTAACTGAATATGGTGTTGAAGTAACTTATGTCGATGTTGATGATAATGGTGGTATAAATCCTCAAGATATTGAAGATGCAGTTACTGATAAGACTATATTAATATCTATGATGTGGGCAAATAACGAAACTGGAATGATTTTTCCAATAGAAAGAATAAGCTCTTTTGCAAAAGAGAAAGGAATACTATTTCATACAGATGCAGTACAGGCTATTGGTAAGATTGCTGTAGATTTAACAAAAGTAAATGTTGATTACTTAACATTTTCTGCACATAAATTCCATGGACCAAAAGGAATTGGTGGCTTATATGTTAAAAAAGGAAAATCACTGCCTAATCTTCTACATGGTGGAGAGCAGATGGGTGGTAAACGTGCTGGAACTCTAAATGTTGCCTATATTGTAGGTATGGGGCTTGCTCTAAAACAAGCATCTGGGCATGTTGATAAAATGAATACAGATATTAAACGTCTACGTGATAAATTAGAAGATGAGCTCTCAAAAATATCTGACACAATTGTTGTGGGACCTAGAGCGAATAGAACTCCAAATACAATATTAATTTCACTACGTGGAATTGAGGGTGAAGCAATGTTATGGGATCTAAATAAAGTAGGAATTGCAGCATCCACAGGAAGTGCTTGTGCATCTGAATCTCTTGAAGCAAACCCAATAATGAGTGCAATAGGAGAAGATCCTGAACTTGCGCACACTGCAATGCGTCTAAGTCTGTCAAGATACACAACTGAAGAGGAAATAGATTACACAATAGATAAATTTACAAAAGCTGCTGAGCGTCTTCGTTCAATCTCTTCTACTTATGGATATACAAACCAAGAAGTGGGCTAATGCGCTATATTATAGAGATTAGAATAGCTACTAAGAACAAACGTAGCTATAAAATTGATGCTAAAGATGAAAAAGAGGCTCTTTCTAAACTAGAGCTTCGACTACCACCAAAAGATAGAGATAATTATGTGGTAGATTCTATATCAATTGATCCTCTATCTATAAGCAGTGATGAACCATTTGGCATCTTTGGTGGAGAATAATTATGAAACCAATAGGCGCAATTTTCTCACCATTTGAAAAATTAGAAAAAATGCCCATTCAGCCAAAAGGGGCTCAAAATACAGTTGGTAAGGTAATGATTAATCAAGAGTATGTTGATGGATTAAAAGATTTAGATGGATTTAGCCATATATATCTAATTTATGAATTTCATGAGGCATCTAAAACAGAGCTAAATGTTACGCCATTTATGGATACAAAAAAAAGAGGCGTATTTTCAACACGTTCACCACTTAGACCAACAAAAATTGGTATCTCAATTACAGAAATTATTTCGATTGATAAAAATATCATAACAGTAAAGGGAATAGACATCCTTAATGCTACTCCATTACTTGACATTAAACCATATATTCCGCAATTTGATTATGTTAAGAATGTAAAAACTGGTTGGATGCAAAAAAGTGAGGATGATGTGGTAAGGGCTACATCAGATAATAGATTTCTCTAAAATATAATATTATTTTAAAGAAATTGCTACTGTAATTAGTATTAGATATAACATCCCAGCCAAACTACTATTTGTAGAAATATAGTTTATTAAAGTTTTCAAAATCTACTCCTTATTTTTTGAGTGTGCGCAAGAATTAGAGATTTTTGACTCTAATTTACTATTTAATAAACTTTCAATTTTTTCTTGATTAAAACCACACATTTTTTTACCATTAATTATGAGTAATGGTCTATTTATTAAAATAGGCTCTTTGATAAATAGTTCAAGAATTTCATTCTCAAACATTACTTCTGTATCTAATTCTCTATTTTTTATTTTTGGAGCATTTGGGTTAAACCATTGTGGAATTGGTAGCTCTTGTAAAAACTCATAAAGTTCGTCTTTGCTCATACCATTTTCTAAAAGATTACGCTCTATTATCATACAGCCAGCTTCCATGAGACTCTTTTTTTGTTTAGCATTGGTTGAGCAACCTGGCTTTTCATAAAAGGTAACTACCACTATCTTGTCTCCACTATATCAATTGCTCTATCAGTTAGGTAATATGTCTCTACCCCATCATCATGTAAATTCATACATTCACCTAAAAACCCAGCATCATGAAGTGTTGTAATTGTCTCATCTACAACATTTTGCTCTAACCCTAAATAACCAGCAATATCAGTTGAATCATATACATTGTAATTATCTTCATCACTTAGGTTATATATAGCTTTCATTACACTTTTTATTACATTTGACATAAGATAGACCTACCTATTTTAAAATATCAATCTTTTTTTGCCAGAGAATTTTTTGGAGTGGATGAAGATCTATACTTTTTATCCACTGCTCAAATTCATCTACAAAGTGTTCTTTTATAATAGTATGCAATTTTTGTACTTGATTACACAAACTATCTAAATATGCTTTTGCTTGGTCAGAATGTAGCATACTTATTGGTTGTAGACGCCTTTTACAGCCTATAATTAATTTATCATCAAGCCTATCTGAGGCAATATTTAAAAAGTCAGATGCTGCTGTAGGTTCTGCATATATCTCATTCCAAATTCTTCCATTTATCATTTGATCATATGCTAAATCAAAAAAAACTGGGTATTTGTTTAAAACTTGTACTAGTTCTTTAAAGTCATTATCTACCATTGCACGAAAAAGCATTCTACTTCTATTTCGTACCTTTACTCTTAAATCATCTTCTTTGATAACATCATCATGAAGAAGAGTAAACCTCTCTAGTGCCCCTAGTCGTGAGTGGTTAAATGCCATAATTGAAACGATTGGATTTATATCATTTACCTGTTGTGGATGAGAACCAGATGGTCTATAAAATGCCCACTCTAACCTCGCTTCAACATCGCTATGATTCATATATAATTCATCACCAAGCTCTTCGAAGTTACTCTCCTCTTTTAACTCCTCAATCTCCTCTTTGTAACTTAATTCATTCATAGAAATTTCCTATAAATCAAAATAAAAAACGTCACCGTATGTTTCAAAACGCTTCATATTCGCTTTTTCACTTATGAGAAAGAGTGTATTTATTGGTGGTGCTTGTTCTATTTTGAAAAAGCCATCACTGAGGACCATTAATGAAGAGTTCAATTCACTTACTGTTTGAATATAGTCTATAACTGGACTAAATAGAGTACCACCATTTCCTTTTTCAAATGCCACTTCAATTTTTGAATCTTGCGCATCATAACTTATGATTTTTTCAATATCTATTTTCTCATCAAAAGGGATAACTGTAACTTTAAAATCCATACTAATTCTAAGTACAGAATCTATAATTCCTAAAAATTTAGAGAATATATCTTTGGATATACTCATAGATCTGTCTAATGCAATATATAAATTTAGTCTATTTTTTTCTTGTGTATAACCTGGCAGATAGATGTTTTGATGAATAAAGCGGCGATTTGGACGTGAAAAATCACTCTGCTTATCAAAAAAGCTCTCTGTCATATATGTGTGTAGAAGTGTCTGTAAATCGACTTTAGGACGTATGACCTCATGTATCATCTCTAAAAATGAAGATGGTGTGTTACCATGTTTTTTTGCAGCGCCCATGGCTTGTACAATTAAAGAATCTATATCCTCCATGGCTGCTTTTGTATCACCCTCATTCTCAATCAAATCCTGTTTTTGCTCATTTGGATTTTTCTCATCTGGAGTCTCATCTGCTTCTTGATTCTCTTGATATAGTGTATGATATACCTCTTCTACACTTTTATTACTAAATTTTTTAAGTAAAACCTCATCTTCTGGTCTTTTTCCTACTCGTTCAAAATCACTTAACAGAAGGTTTATTACAATGTCACTACTTCTATTCCAAACTCTGTTATCACGCTCTTTCATTCTAAGTGCATGTTTTAATAATATGTGTAAAAGTGTATGAGCATAAATATATTTTAGTTCATCTTCAGCAATAATATCTGCCATAGATATATCAATAAATATGGTTATTCCATCTGTCTCAAACGCTTCATGACTATTTTTTCTATAAACCATAGAAAGAGATAACGCCAATACGCTCAAAAATGGATGGTCAAACAGAAATTGAACTCTTATTTTTTCTAGTTTCTTTAGAAAACTAGATGATATATTCACCATACTTAACCAACCATTCATCAAACGCTTTAAATAAAGCTAATGTATCATCTTTAACAATAATATCTTTAATTAACATCACTCCAAACTCAGTAGGCAAGGTTTCACTAAAAATCAATAGATGCTCTTTATGTAAATCAGAACCATCAAAATACTCAACTAATGCAGATACTAATGCGTACAAAAGAGCTGGCGTGTTTTCAATATTTGGATACTGCCCTTGATATATGGCTTGAACATCAGGTAAATCTTCATAAACCTTTACATAAGATGTAAACTCTAAACCTGCACTATAACCAATTGTTCCGTATATAATTGATGCAAGTTTACCTATTTTCTTTTCTGTTTTTAAAATGTCTGAGAGCATATGGTAGCTTCTAGGTGTTGCAAATGCTGGGTTTGCATCATCTTCTACTACAGGTTCAGTTGAAAGTAAATCTGGACGAAATCCTAAAAACCCTATAACAAATGGATGTAATTTTTGTTTAATTGCAAAAAGCTTAAAATCTTCAAATCTAGCTTGAACATGCAGGTGAACCATTCTATTTGCAAGTGGTGTAGGCATACGAAATACAACACCCCTATCGCTTACTCTATTTCCTGCACAAATTATCCTCCAACCATCTGGTAACTCGTATTCACCCATTTTACGGTTTAGCACTAGTTGGTAAATCGCTGCTTGAACTGATGGTGGAGCTGAGTTTAACTCATCTAAAAACAAAATACCATTTGAGTTTTTATCTTTTGGAAAAAATACAGGAGGCATCCAAACTGTTTGATCCTCTTTAATTGATGGAACCCCACGCAAATCAACTGGATCCATTTGTGATAATCTTACATCAACAAGTTCAAGTGAATGTTTTTTTGCAACATCTGCAACAATGTATGATTTTCCAATACCAGGACTTCCATGAATAAAAAGTGGAGTGTCAGTTTGAAGTAATGTATCTATATGATTGTAAAGTTCTGTTGTAGAGATAGCTGGTGTTCTCATGCGCTTAACTCACTTACCATACATCTAAAACAGCTCATTTGATCACTGCATGTAGCACATGCTGGAGCTATTTTTCCAATTTCATCATAGATAAACTTTTTCCATAGTTTATCTTTTGGTTTTTTTGAAGCCAAAAATGGAAAATTTTTTTTCATAAACTTACCCATTTCACTTCTACTACCAAGACCCAAATCTTCATATAGATGCCCCATCTTTAAAGATTCATAAGCAATCCAAGGAGCTATAACATCATAAACATACCTATTTAATGAGTATGATTGTAACAGCTCTTTTACTTCTGTTTCCATAACTTTTAATTCATTCATATTTCCATCTCCACCATTTTCCCCATAGCAATTTCGGCAATTTCAATTCCAAATGAGTAACATTTATCTAGCTCATCTTCTGTAGGAATTAATTTTATTTTCATAGGTTCAACTGGAAGCCTAAACTTTAACCAGCGCATCCTGTCATGCAACATTTCTGGTGCCTCTCCTGTCCAGCCATATGAGCCAAAACTAGCACCAACTTTTCCACCACTCTCTAAATATGCCATGCAAGATAGTAAATCCCATGCAGGTTTTACAGCGTCACCATTTATTGTAGGTGAGCCAATTACTACAGCATCAGATTCTTCGAGTAAATCAATCATATTTGATTCCTCAAGTGAAGCTAAATCATACATACTAGCTACTATGCCATCAATACTATCAGCACCCTCAGTTATTTTTTCTGCCATTTTATGGGTATTGTCATAGCTTGACATATAAAAAACAGAGAGCATTTTATGACTAAATTCATGTTTTCTAAACTTAGCTTCACTACTCCATCTTGCATACTCTTGTATATAAAACTCTGGATTTGAGCGTAGTACTGGACCATGAAGTGGAGCAATAGTTGTTATTTCAAATTTTTCATATAAACGTAATGCTTCTAAAACATACTGTTTAAAAGGGCGCATAATATGATCATAATAGTATTTAAAAGCGTAAGAGAAATCACCCACTTCATCATCAAAAAGTCTCTCATCATAATAATGACTTCCAAAAACATCTCCACTAAAGAGTATCTTCTCTTCATGTAAGAATGAGCTCATAGTATCTGGCCAATGCAGAAATGGAGTACTTAGAAACTCTATTGTTTTATCACCTAAAGAGATAGTTTTCCCAGTATTTGCAACTTCAAAAGCAATATCTGTTTTAATGATTCCCTTTAACATCATTACAGCTCGTCCAGAGATGATTAGTTTTGCCTTTGGCGCTTTTCCCATCAACTCTAGTAGTGCTCCTGAATGGTCAGGTTCAAGGTGATGCAGTACAATATAGAGAATCTCATCATAGTCACATAGTAGTTCTAAACGTTTAAAAAAGGTTTCTGAAAACTCTTTTTTTACTGTATCCATGACGCAGACACCTTTACTTCCACGAACTAAATAACTATTGTATGAGCTCCCATTAGCTGTTTTCATAATAATGTCAAAAGTACGAATTTTAGGATCAAATGCACCTATAAAATGTACATTTTCTGAAATAGGAGTAATAGCACCAATCATCAAACGCTATACGAGATAACAATCTCGCCCTCCCCTTCAATACTACATTGGCACATTAGACGCAAGTTTCTAGCATCACTACCAAGCATCTCTAAAGCTTTTATCTCTTTTGAATTTTTTGGACTTAGATGCTCCATACCATCTTTAATAGTTGCTATACAAGTTAAACAATCACCAACCCTACAGCCAAACTCCATAGATGCACCAACTCTTTGAGCAATTTGTCTAATTGTTTTCCCATCAGACGCACTAACCTTTATATTGTCATCTTGAAGATATACTATAGCCATGAAAAATCCTTAATATATAAATAGCATTTGCATTTTTCATTCTATGAGTAAAATAGTTTAAGAAAATCGTACAAGTCACTAAGAAAAAAACGGCGATTGTCACGCTCATTAAAATGGCCTATCCATCCATCGTCACCTGCTGCAATCTCCTTACATGGATGTACAAACTCTATATATGGTAACTCTATTTTAAAAGTACCACAACTATTTATTGCATCTACAGTTGCATCAAACAGTGAGTCAAGTGATTCAATGTCATCATCAAGATATAATTTTCCATTTTTTTGATAAAACCGAAATATATTTAATATCTTCTTCGCCTCTTCATGTTTTAATTTTTTCATTCAATTGCTCCAGCTACGCATACATAGTGAATATAGTTTTTAGTTGATAAAAATTTTTGTAACTTATAATCATAAAACGCCCCTACTCCTGTAAAGCCAATTGAATTTTCTTGAGCTAAATAATAGAGTCTGTTAGCAAGTATTGCAGAATTTATCAGTTCGCTTTTACCAAACCTACTAGATGTCATTACTATTACCATAGTCGCATTTTTAATAAATTGTTGATCTACTAATAAAGAGCTAATCTCCTCTTTAAAGTCACCTACCTTTATAAGAGTATCATCTAAATAAACTCCTAACTCTTTATCAGAGCTTCTAAGTAAAATAGTAAAATTTGAAAAGTCTAAGTTCGCACTAGCAAGAGAGTCTACTAACTTTGATATATCTACATAATTTTTAGAAAACTTCCTTGCAGAACGTCTATTTAGTATTGCATTTTCATCAATACTAATGTTGTTTTGTAAAATTATTTTATTAGTAGATGAGTTATTTTCAAAAATACTTTTTAAATTACTGCTACTCTCACAATAGTCTGTTGGAGCTACTTGCATAATTTTTTTGTTTAATTTTTTTACATCTTTACTACTTATTGAACCAACTGAGAGTACTGCGCAACTAAACTCTTCATCTTTAAATCCAATAATCTCATCTAACTCATTTGAGTCATAATCTGATAAAACTTCTACACTTTCTTCCAAAATTGTAGATGCTTGTTTAATAGAGTCAATTTGGTGTCCTGCATCTAAATAGCAGTACCGTAGTGCTCTATCTTGATATTTCCACTCAGAACGAAATGCGACAATACTAACTACAAAAATGTAGCCATTTAGACGTTTATCTAATCCAACTAACTTCTCAATACCATCATCTTCTATCTCTTGAAGAAGTACAATTTCATTTTGACTTGCATCTACATGGTAAATTCCGCTAAGTACTCCTTTAACTCCCCTTACTTGAACATAAAGTTCAATTGGATGCAAATTTCCAGCAGATGGAGTATTTAATTTTAGATATGCTTTTGATGATATTTGTGAATTTGAGGTTACAACTCTTGAAAGCTCTACAATTTTGAAGTTAGGATTTTCTTTATACTTATAACGAAATAAAAAATCTGGATAGTGTTTAAAAGTAGATGGTTGTGATTGCCAATCTATATAGCCACTCATACGGGCTACTCGCATTGGAGTTAACGCCGTATCGTCATATATTTTATGCATACCGCAATTGTGTATAGATGTTTTGTTTCACTGCATAATTAATTGCAGATAATCCATCTATATTTTCAATACTTTTATCAGCTCCTAAAGATAGTAAGGCATTTACACATCTTATTTTAGATGCAGATACAGCGTACATTAAAGCAGTCTCACCATCTTCATTTATATCATTAATATCAGCTCCAGCTTTAACTAGTGTGTAAATTAGGTTGTCACTATCTTTATAACAAGCATTAAATAGTACACCATTAAAGTCATCATTAACAGCATATAAATCAACACCAGCTTCAATAAGTCTATTTACTATTATTTCATTGCCCTCAAGTGTAGCTTGTAGTAGAGGTGTATTTCCATTAAATGCTCTTGATTCAAGATTGTTTACATCAAATCCATGTTCAATTAACCAATTAATATATAAACTTGTCATTTTAAAATCCTTTATACTGACATCCACTCTTCATGTGTATGTCCTGTTTTTTTCTCTAATAATAATTTCTCTATAGTCTCAAAACATGCATCGTAGTTAACCTCATCTACAACTTCTGGGACAATCTCTTTATGCATTATTAAACCCTCTATATCTATTACATAGATAGCTCTTGCTAAACGATTTTTTAATTTTCCATCACTTATAAGCAGTCCATATTTTTTTGCAAAATTCAGATTTGTATCAACTACAAACTCTGAACTTACTATCTTCTCTTTTTCTGTAAACTCTTTTGCTATATCAATATCATCAGTAGTTACCATGACTGTAGTTAACTTGTTATATTTTTTAACAATATCATCTATCTTTTTTGCTCCCAAAGAGCAAACTTCTGTTTTTAGAGATGGTATAGCTACAATCAATTGTATTTTTGGGGCTATCATGCCTATTACATTTTGAGTTCCATCAAGTTTAGTAATTCTTGCTGCTGGTGCTTCAGTTCCAACTCTTTGCTCTTTACCTTCTAGCTTTGTAGGAGTACCGTGTACAGTTATTTGCATAGTTACCTCATTAATTTTAAATATAGCTGTGCATAAACTGTTCTATTAGAAGAAGAAGAAATGATTATTTTTTATCCAACTATAGCACTTAGGTTCTATTATAATGTTGAATTGGAGTGTACATAAATGTATGATAATATCAATATACCTGACAAAGATGAGTGTAGATCCTGTTCACTTACTTTTGCATATAATGAAATAAAATTGCTATATGATATGGCTGTAATGCTAGCTAGTGATTCAGATATTTTAGAGACTATAGAAAAGTCTATGAGACTACTAAAACGTAACTCATACCTTGATAGATGTACACTGTTTATGTTAAATGAGAGTATGGATACACTAGAACTTTATGCCTCAATTGATTTAACTTCACAACAAAAAAGAATGGCGACATATAGGCTAGGTGAAGGTGCTACTGGATTAGCTGCACAAAGTGCTGAACCTGTAGTTATTGAAAATATACATAGTAATATTAACTATCTAAACAAAGTTGGTTCGCTAAATGCAAAATCAATTTCATACGTTGCAGTTCCTATTTTACGAGATGATGGCGTTGTAGGTGTAATTTCTGCGAATATTGATGAAAAATCAATTTTAAATTTTGATGATATAGTTAGAATGTTAACAATAGTTGGTACGCTATTTGGTGGTTCTTTAATTAGGCAACAAAAATTTACAAAAGAGAAAGAGAGTTTAGTTGAACTAAAAACATACTATAAAGATCAAGCACTAAGTAACTATAAGTTTGAAAACATTATTGGAAAGAGTACAAAAATGCGTCAAATTTTTTCTATGCTTGAATCTGTTGCGCCATCTAATGCAACTATTTTAGTAAGAGGTGAAACAGGAACTGGAAAAGAGTTAATAGCTACAGCTGTTCACAATCTTAGCAAAAGAAAAAATGGACCATTTATAAAACTAAATTGTGCTGCAATTAGTGAGACATTACTTGAAAGTGAGCTTTTTGGACATGAAAAAGGTGCCTTTACAGATGCCAAAGAGATGCGAAAAGGTAGATTTGAAATAGCGGATGGTGGAACACTATTTTTAGATGAGATAGGTGATATTACTTCATCTTTGCAAGTAAAACTTTTACGTATATTGCAAGAGCAGACGTTTGAAAGAGTTGGTGGTACAAAAACAATTAAAACAGATGTTAGACTAGTAGCTGCTACAAATAGAAACTTAGAGCAGATGGTTAAAGATGGAGAGTTTAGAGAGGATCTGTTTTACAGACTAAATGTAATACCTGTAAACTTACCGCCTCTTAGAGAGAGATTTGAAGATGTTAAACTATTAATTGAACACAATTTTAAAATTTTCACAAAAGAACATCACAAACAGATGACTATATCAAAAGATGCTTTAGAGATATTGTTAGATTATCCTTGGCCTGGAAATATACGAGAGTTGCAAAATACTATGGAGAGAATTGTACTTATATGTCCTCAAGGTGAGATTTTACCAGAAATGCTAAATCATGTTTTGCCATTTAATTACCAAAAAATGCATATGCAAACAGAACCTACTCCTGTTGTTGAGCATGTGAATGAGCCACCAACGGTTGAATCTGCTACCCCTTCTACTAATCCTATGCACACAAGAGTTAGCCTGCAAGATATGGAAAAAGAATCAATCATTAAAGCATTAATGGATAACCATGGGATACAGACAAAAGCAGCTACACAACTTGGTATGACAGCACGCCAAATTGGTTATAAAATTAGAAAGTATGATATTCAATTGTAAGCTACTATTGTTTATCAACTTTAAACGACTGTTAAAAGTTTAAGTTTTAATCATATTTTCAAAATATTAAACAAAATTCCTAAACATAGGAAGTATAGGAATGTTTTAAGTTTACCACTTTGATGAAGTTTTCTTAAATTATTAGAAAAGCAATAAATATTGTGATTATTGAAATATGGGAATAAACCTGAATTTATAGTCTAAGAGCGGGAAATTAATTTTAATACATGAAAAATTACTACATTCAACTAACTCATAGATACTAAATAAAACCTTACTCCACGACAATTATAGGAACAGAAATAGCTTAGTCATCTAAAAAGTGATTAAACATGCAACATTTAGAAAGAATGAAAGAAGTATTTTCCCAATATTACAAGTGGAATCCTAAACGAATA
>Ga0316206_1000744_pt1 | contig 37427 bp, 33 predicted proteins | sample 6monthpyrite_MG_FD_204942 | JGI IMG/M metagenome (GOLD analysis project Ga0316206, IMG submission 204942) | Microbial mat bacterial communities from mineral coupon in-situ incubated in ocean water Damariscotta River, Maine, United States -... | ecosystem: Environmental > Aquatic > Marine >...
GTTTGTTGTAAATCTGTAAAAACAAAACGATATTCCAAATTCCCCGATCTCTCTTTAATCCAAATTTCATCGTGATCATTGTGGTGAGTGAAATGGTACTCAAGATCCCTATTACCTCTACGCGAAAAAGTTCCACGTTTTTTATCTGTGACCGTATACTCCACAATATTTATACGGGTGCCACCACGACTAAAGAGTGACTGACAAAGATAGACAGATGTCACCAAACTTTGATCAAAATTTTGGTGAGTAAATTTTTTACCAGCGGACATTTCAGGACAAGGAAAATCTAAAGGCCCTTTTTTGCGTCCACTCTTTTTACGCATAGGAAAGAACTCTTCACCAATAATCACCAGAGCATCATAAAAGAATTTTCCGGACCAATTATCAAAACCAAGCTCGGGAAATTCCTGGGATTCGTGTATTTTTAAAACTCTCCCATCTGTCAGTTGAATTTTGACAATTTGACCACTCTCGCGATCGAACGTTATGCCATCCTTAAGCTCCGTTGGTCTCCCCCTATTGACAGAAGAAAATCCTTCTAATCGATAAGTCAGCACCTCCGTTTTACTCTGAAAACCACGGCAAATTTCACTCACCAATTTACGCTCTTGACCACCATCTTTAAAATAATATTCATTTTTTTGCAGATAGGTCCTGGGCCGAGAACATTCTCTTGCAGACGCTGCAAAAACTATTGAAAACGACAGAAAAAATAAACCTAAAACCACATATGCTCTCATAATAATTTCCTTTTCACTTTTTGAATGTCTTTTTATCGACCTGAATTTTTTTGTTTCTACGACTTTATATTTAACACTTATTTACCAGCAAATGGTCTTGTGGGAAAATATTATATTAAAATGAGCATCGGGAAGTTAGTTTTGTAAATTTAACTAAAACTAGCTGTAACTTGCCAATAGAGGATGGCACTTATGTAAATTCAGATAGTTAAGGTTACATATTGCAGGCATTAAGGATAAGCTTCATGACAGATTTTCCCCAAGCCTTTAATGGCCAAGTGAAATGGGAGCTAACCTTTGACTAATTATAATACTTGAGGGTAATCCTATTCTATGACAAATGAATTACCCGATACATTAAAAGATTTAGTTAGATGGTCCGTCTCTTTACTTGGTAACGCTATACGAGAGAAATATGGGGATGAAATCTATCATCAAATTGAAAAAACGCGCTTAAAAATGAAAGGCTTGAGAAGCTCTTCACAACACGATTTAACCGCGAAAGTGTTAAACAAGGAGTACACTAGATTAGATAATCTAGGCAAAGAAGAGCAAATGGCCATGGCGCATAGCTTTTCTTGCATGCTTGAGTTAATTAACCGCTGCGAATCGGCGTACCGCTCCTATCGGCTCAATCAACAAACGCTGGATTACCCCAAAAAACCTCCCCATGCCATTATTTTTGTGCTGACAGCTCACCCTACTGAAGCGCGCAGTCCAGAGGCCTTACAGATTTTTGAAATTATTCAAGGGCTAATAAAAGAGGCCTTGCTGCGCGGCCACGAAGAAGTGGCGCCTGAGCTCTCCCATTTTTTTAAAATAATGTTAGAAGTGCCCCTTGCCAGAGACACCAAACCAAAAGTTTTTGACGAGGCCAAGCATATCTATAATTTTGCTCTCAAAGAAAATATCTTAAAGCTTTTGGTTAGTTTGAAGAAAAAGAATATCGATGTCCGGCTTAGAACCTGGGTAGGCGGCGATAAAGATGGCCATCCAGGGGTTGATGAAAAAACCATGCTACAAAGCTTAAAATTATCCAGAATAGAGATACTTAAGTTTATCAAGATTCGCTTAGATCAAGTCTCTTTCGAATTGAGCATGATGAGAAATGCTAAAAATATTCACCCATTAAAAAATGCCATTAAAAAAGTTTTAGAAAGTTTTGAATTATTAAAGGATATTGCCGATTCCGATGGCAAAAATATTGTTATATTTAAAAAACAATTAAAAAAATTCAAAGATTTCTATGCAAAAGAAACGCAAATTGACTCCTTTCATCTCCATGAAGTGCTCGAACTTGCCTGGATCTTCCCTGCGCTGGTTCTGCCCCTTGAAATTAGAGAGGACAGTGCTGTGGTTAAAGACAGCTTGCACTCCCCACAAGATTTCGCCATTGGTAGGATGCTTTTGACCTTAAAAAAAATCGCCAAGGGATTTGAAGCAAGATGGTATGTGAGAGGTTTTGTCCTGAGCATGTGTGAGTCTGCCAATGATTTTTCCTATGGCCTAAGCTTAAGCAAAAAAATTCTAGGTACACAGAGAATACCTGTAGTTCCACTCTTTGAGACGCAAAAGGCGCTGATTGAAAGTAAAGTAATATTGACCGAGACTTTTACCAAGCATCCCGACTTAATCACCTTACATCGCGAGAAATGGGGCTGCCGTTTTGAAGTCATGCTGGGCTATTCAGATAGCTCCAAAGAAAGTGGTGTACTCCCTAGTCGACTGCTCATCTCCAATGCGATGCAATCCATAGATAAAACATTATCTTCACTAACATTAACTCCGGTCTTTTTTCACGGCAGTGGTGGCAGCGTTGAGCGTGGCGGTGGATCTCTCAAAGAACAGACTAAATGGTGGCCAAAAAGTTCACTCGATGTTTTTAAAGCCACCATTCAAGGTGAGATGGTAGCCAGAAATTTCTCATCAAAAAATATACTAAGAGGACAAATCCTAAAAATCGCCAATCAGGCCAACCATAAAAAGACGGCAAAGATTTCCGCTAAAGAGCAATCGACCCTCGACCAATTTGCAAAATCTGTGCAAGATCATTATCGCAAAATCATTAGTGATGAAAATTTTCTCGACATAGTTGAAAAGAGTAGTCCTTATGCCTTTCTAAGTGAGTTAAAGCTTGGCTCAAGGCCCTCCAAGAGAAACGCCATACTTCACGTCGGTGGATTGCGGGCGATCCCCTGGATTCTTTGCTGGACCCAAACGAGAGTACTCTTTCCCATTTGGTGGGGAGTAGGCGCATCTTGGGCATCCCTCTCCATCGCAGAAAAAAAAGAACTAAAAAAAATATATACAAAAAGCGACCTTTTTAATTCCTTTATTAAAGTCCTGGGTTTTTCTCTGGCAAAGGTTGAGTTGCCCATTTGGAATTTATATTTAGATAAAAGTAGGTTGGAAATTAATAAAATTGAAGAAAACAAAAAACTATTTGCCGAAGAATTTGCCTTATGTTTGAAATTTTACCGAGAAATAACGGGAGAAGAAAACCTTCTTTGGCATAGACCTTGGCTCGGCAAAAGCATTCAATACAGATCTCCCATGATCCACCCCTTGAATATTCTTCAACTCATAGCTCTCAAGGATAATGACATGACTTTATTAAGAAAAACTGTAACCGGTATCGCGTGTGGCATGTTAACAACTGGATAGCGTTCCCATCACAGCATCTCACAAAAGAGAGGCGGTTTTTATATAGTGCTTGTCCTTAGTAAGATTTCTTGACCACGTTTTAAATTATTTTTAATTTTTGTAATCAAATGATGATGTTGAGCTGTCAGGTCATCACGCAATAGAGCAGATTCAACAAGCCCCTGGCCCTGCGGTAAATACTTTTTAATAAAGCTTATATTATGAGTAGAGAAATCACGAGTATTGTCCCATCGATCGGCCAATTTAATCAATAAGGCGTCGAGAGGCATTTCTTTGATTTTTTTATTCCAATATTCCTGTTTACCCAATCTGGCCAATTCTTCAGCATTTGCCGTAACATATTTCACCAGCAGCAAAATCTTCTCGCCAAAATAATTTTTTATTTCAGCTTCGCCAATACCGGTGTCCTCCAATACGTCATGAAGCAAAGCCGCTTTAATAGTATCGGCATCGACATTTAACTCTGACAAGATTTTAGCAACACGCACAGGGTGGTGCATATACGGCGTTTTATCGAATTTTCGAACCTGATCACGATGATAATAGGCGGCAACTCGATAGGCCCTAGAGATATTATCATTTCTATAATTTTTCCCAAAATTGACAAATCTAGGCATATTTTTAGGAATTTGAATTTCTTTTGAAATTTTAGTTAAAAATTGGGGAGCGTGAAATTTTTTTGCCGAGATCTCACACTCTGATGAATGTAGCCAAATAGGAAAGCACAGAATATGCAGAGACGCGGAGATAAAAATAATTTTAAACATTTCTCTATATAGCTATTAAAAGCTGCATTTGACTCTACCCTGTGTAGAATTTACGTACATATTTGATGTAAATTATTCAGCATCAAACTTTTTAATATCCATAGCGTATAAAGAAAATCTATTAAATATTAATCTAAAATAAATTCAACCATTTTAAAAAAGATTCTTTATGAAATATTTAATCTGCTTGCTCGCCCTAGTTAATATCCCTCAGTTGTGGGCGCTAGAAAAAACCTGTCAATCCACTTATTGCAAAAATACCCTGCAATCGCTCTCAGATTACAAAAAGCTTGCCGCCACCATTAACTTAGGGACTAAAAATCTCGCTATCGTGAAGGTTGTCTATGAAAGAGATATGCAAGGAAATGGTGATCTCTATTTTATCAATACTAAAAATTTTCAATATCATTATGATTTTTCAAAAGAATTTTTAAAGTTCAGTGAGCGAGAAGAATCTTTTAATCTTAATTATGAGGGCAGCGGCCAAAAGCGACGTTTTAATTTAGCTTCTTTAGTCATGTGGTCTAAAGAACAAAAAATATTTCTATTAGAATTATGGAATGGAGATACACTCTCCGCTAAATATATCAATGAGCTAATACTATCGGTAAAAAAAGATTTAAAAATACCTGGTGCTAAAATTATTTACCATCCTCTTGGCATTAGTCAAGAAGTTGAGGTTGAAAAAAATACTTATGACTTTCCTATTATCAAGACCATTGATTTATTTAAAGATCTAGACTATATCCCCTTAAATAAGGGCATTGCTTATGGGTATGTTAAATTCGTTAAAGAGGGAGAAGCTCCTTGTTTAGATAATACCAGTATAGCTGTCTTCTCAAAAATCCCTAATGACATTGGGTTAATCGGTGGTGTTATCGTTGAAGAAGTTCAAACACCCTTAAGCCATATTAATATTAAAAGCATCAACCGTGGAACAATTAATATCTTTCTGAAAAATGCAAAAGAAAAGTTGCGACCGTTTCTAGGCAAACCCATAAAACTCGAGATTACAGGCAATGATTATAAAATTACCGTCCTGCCAAAGAGAGAAGCGGAACTACAAATTAAAAATTTTTGGGCAACAAGAAAGCCAAGAAATAATTTTAATCCCTCCACTAAAACAGATCGACAATATGATAATCATTTTATAAATCTACAAAACTATTTCAGATCAATGCCTAATAATCTTTCACAAAAAAAACTCACATCTCTGATTGGTGCTAAGGCAACAAATATTGCCATTCTAGGAAAACTAGCAAGACGAAATCGTAATCCCCTCTTAAAGTACTTCGTACCAAAAGGTTATGGTGTGCCGTTTAATTTTTATAAACTATTTATGAATCATCCTCAAATAGGCCTTGACCTGACAAGACCAAAATTATCGACCACGCCAAAAAATCTACTAGAAGATATTTTGCGTAGGCATGACATACTAGACATCACAAAAGAGCAGTCTTTTTGCGCAATAAAACCTGTATTAGCAGAAATTAGAGAGATGATTACACGTGCAGAAGTACCGGATAAGATGCTTAATATCTTTAAGACCCTACTCATTGAAGATCAAAGATCTCCCATTCACCAATCTAAAATTGCCAAGATACGACTCAGGAGTAGTACAAATATGGAGGATATGCAGGGCTTTAGTGGAGCTGGTCTCTATAACTCTGCGGGGGTTTGGCTTTACGATAAAGTCGCAGGTATACGTCTATCGAGGGCACCAAGTAAATGGAAAAAAATCAAGAAAAGGTTAATGAAAAAGATTCCCTTTGTGTATTCCAGTGTCTGGAATGACCGCGCCTTTGAAGAGAGGGAATGGTATTCAGTGAATGGCAAAAAACATTTAGATATTAAAATGGGAATTGCCATTCATAGAGGCTTTCCCTTTAAAGAACTCGATCAAAGTACTGGAGAAATTGCAAATGGAGTGGCGATTACCACTGATCTCAACGACCCTCAAGCTTTTGAAAAGGTCTACCTTAACTCTCAACATTATGATCTTGCGGTAACAAATCCACCAACAGATTTGGAGTTGGTAGAAAGAGGAATCGATCCTGTAAAAAAATATCTTTCGGAAGAGCTGGTGATCACGACATTTTTAGCGGATATTAATAAAAATAATTTCCCAGACTCTTGGTTAAATTGGAGTTATGCTGTTCTCTCTCGATCATCTGTCATGAACGGACAACCTGTTTTACTAGATAATCCAAAAAGCCATATTGAGAACGATCCGCAATGGGCCTCGACCTCCGCGCCCTCACTAGGTATTCTCACTATTATTAACTAGTAATACTAGGCACACTTACTTAAACTAATATAATGGTAGACAGTAATATTCACGACAAAATTGATCTTATAATTAAATTGGGAATGGGCCTACACCGTTATGGGGCCAATGCTTATCGTATCGAGTTGGCGCTTAAAAATTTGGCGCATAAAATTGGCCTAGAAGGTGAATTTTTTTTTACCCCTACTTATATGTTTGGCGCTTTTAGAACTGAATTTGGTGAAATTAACCGCCATGTGCGCATTGAACCAGGCGGAGTCAATTTAGATAAACTTTGTTCTTTAGATGAACTTGGGGATAATTATCTTGCGGGCAAATTAACCGCTCAAGAAACAGATTTAGCCCTCGACGAAATAGAAAAAGCGACTTCTAAATATCACCCTCTGCTCAAAATTTTCTGCTTTGGGATGTCCTCAGCTGCAGTCTCTCTATTTTTATTTTCTGAACTGTATACTTTTACAGCTGCCATTCTCGTCGGGCTAGTAGTGGGATGCATTTCCTATCTTTCTAGCAAGATTGATAAAATGAACAGCTTCTCTGAAGTTCTAGTCGCCTTTATTGCCACCGTCCTTGCTTATTTTTTAGCGCTGACCTATCCACAAATTAGTTTTTCAGTGATTCTCCTCTCTGGCCTCATTGTTCTGATACCGGGCCTAAACTTAACCGTCGCCATAGCTGAACTTGCCAGAAATCATCTTGCATCGGGCACCGCACGTTTCATGGGGGCGATGATTTCTTTGCTTAAATTAGCTTTTGGAGTTGCGATAGGAATAAAAATATTGAGTTCATTTGGCGAACCCTCTATGCCCATAGCAGGGTATCAACTTCCCCAATTAACCAGATGGGTAGCGGTGATCTTTGCGGGATTTTCTTTCACCGTTCTTTTTGATGCCAGAATAAAAGATTGTCCTTGGATTTTATTATCTGCCATAATAGGTTCCTTAAGTTCATACTTTGGAAATGCCATTTTAGGTGCAGAAATCGGCCCTTTCCTGGCAGGCCTCAGCGTTGGCGCCCTGAGCAACGTCTTTGCCCGTATTCATAAAAGGCCGGCCAGCCTAACCCTCATCCCCGGTATCATTCTCTTAGTACCCGGCAGTTTTGGCTATATAACCTTGTCCTATATGTTCGACCACAATGTTGTGGCAGGGCTAGAAAATGCCTTTCTCACTCTTTCTATCGCCATCTCTATTGTTATGGGACTACTCATCGGCAATATACTTATCGATCCAAGAAAGAACCTTTAACGAATCGTAACCTTAGATTAAATTCTCGTTAATGCGTTGAATTTTAACACCCAGATTTTTGAGTTTTTCATCGATGCCATCGTAGCCTCGATCGAGATGATACACTCTTTGGATATGCGTTTCACCCGTTGCGGTTAAGGCCGCCAGAATTAGTGCTGCCGAGGCGCGCAGGTCGGTACACATCACTGGAGCGGAGTTCAGCGGAAGCCCACCATTGACGATCGCCAATTTTCCCTTGAGTTCGATACTAGCACCCATTCTTTTTAGTTCTGGAACATGCATAAAACGATTTTCAAAAATATTTTCGGTGATAATACTGACATCTTTTGATTGTAAACAAAGCGCCATTACTTGCGCTTGAACATCTGTAGGAAAACCAGGATAGGGTGCGGAATCAACTTTTGTACCGGTTAATTGGGAGGGAAAAGTGCGTACAGATTTTTCTCCAATCTCAAGTTTGGCGCCCATATCAATCAAGGTATTTAAGACTGAGTCTAAATATTTTGTAGGAACACCATCCACCTCAATTTCTGAGTTTGTAATAAGCCCAGCGATAATATAAGTTGCCGCTTCAACTCTATCTCCGATCGCCTCATACTCGGTGGGAAAAAGTTCGGCAACGCCCTCGACTTCGAGACAATTTGTCCCGATACCTGAAATTTTGGCCCCCATGGCATTTAAGAAATGTGCGAGATCGTCTATTTCTGGCTCTAATGCTGCATTTTCAATGACGGTTTTTCCCTCCGCCAACACCGCCGCCATTAAAAGGTTTTCCGTCGCTCCCACGGATGGAAAAGAGAGTACCAACCTTTCGCCTTTGATTTTCCCATAAGCGGATACATAACCTTCTTTAAGGTCAATTTTTGCACCCATCTTTTCTAAATTTTTTAAGTGGATATCAATAGGTCTAGCACCAATGGCACAGCCTCCCGGTAAGGAAACTTTCGCTTTCTGAAAACGCGTTAAGAGAGGTCCCAAGACCAAAATGGAAGCGCGCATGGTTTTGACCAGATCATAAGTCGCCGCATAGGAAGTAATATTGCTGGCATCAAACTCTGTCCACTCCTCACTTTCGGTAATCTTAACCCCTAGATTCGAGAGCAACTTTTTAATGGTTCTAATATCTCGTAGGTTTGGAATATTCTTTAATCGAACAGGTTTATCATTTAAAAGCACACCACAAATTATTGGTAAATAAGCATTTTTAGCTTTGGAAACAGTAACTCTTCCAGATAATTTTGCGGGTCCTAATATTATTAATTTATCCATTTTTTTACCTTTTAGTGGCAGTCATAAAACGTTCTCTGCCAGTGTAATCTTGATGTATCAAAATATCATAAAATTGTTGTTTTATTAAAATTTTTTTGAGATCTACTAAATGTTTTTCATTCCCCTCCAACAATAATCTCCCAGATGAGACGAGAGATTTCTCACATTGTTGAAAAAAAACGGAAAACCAATTTTCGTACTCCTGGTCCTTTAAAAACAAGGCAACCTTTGGCTCAAATTTAATGACTTGATGATGAACATCTTTATGGCCAACCTCGTATTTAATATAAGGAGGGTTGCTAACTATAACATCAAAATTACTATCTAATGCGTATAATCTATCGGAGTTAATGAAATGGATTTTAGTGAGTGGATGAATTTTATGTTTTAACAATGCATAATTATTAATCGCCACATCTAAGGCACTCTGGGAAATATCTACCGCCCAAGCTTGCACCGGAAAGTCCAGCTCCATCAAAACAGAGAGAATGATGGCGCCACTACCTGTTCCAACATCAACGATTTTATTATTTTTTTTTATTATTTGGACAGTTTTCTCTACCAGTATCTCTGTTTCCGGTCTAGGAATGAGGACATTCTTATTAATGATAAACTCACTCTTATAAAAATAATGTTTCCCACTTATATAGGCCAAAGGTATCCCCTCTAAAACTTTATTAAAGAAGAGATTTAAGGGAACGATTTCTGCATTAAAAAAAGATGAATCATTCAATTCGCTATCAGAGTAGATAAGATATTCATCTAAATTTTTAACTTCTTCCCATAGACGAGGTTCTGTTAGTCCTGGATAATTGTCTTGTAAAAAATGGCGATGCTGGAGAAAAAAAGCTTTAACCCTATCTTTTAATGAGATCAATCCTCTTGGCCTTCTAAAAGCTTTGCTTGGTTGTGAGCAATAAGAGCATTTGTAACATCACCGAGATCACCTTCAATGATCTTGTCGAGAGAATAGAGGGTCAGTCCAATGCGATGATCTGAGAGACGTCCTTGAGGGAAATTATAAGTCCGAATTCTTTCAGAACGATCACCTGTTCCCACCAGGCCTTTTCTTTCCGCTGCTTCTACGGCATTTTTTTCTTGCACCATTTTATCGTAAATTCTATTTGTCAGAATTTTAAGAGCTTTTTCCTTATTCTTCAACTGGGATTTCTGATCTTGGTTAGCAACTACCATGCCCGTAGGAATATGCGTCACCCGGACTGCCGAATCTGTGGTATTAACGTGTTGCCCGCCTGCCCCACTGGCGCGATAAACGTCTATGCGCACTTCGTTCAAATCGAGCTTAAAATCGATATCTTCAGTTTCGGGCATAACCGCCACGGTAATGGTAGAAGTGTGAACACGGCCCTGAGATTCTGTCTTAGGCACACGCTGCACTCTATGCACACCTGATTCATATTTCAGCTTAGAGTAAACCTTATCACCCGTCACACTGAAAATAATCTCTTTGATACCTTCGTCACCTTCACTAAGGGAAATTAAGTCCGCCTTAAAACCGAGGTCACGAAAATAGTTTTGATACATGCGATAGACATCGCCGACAAAGATAGAGGCTTCATCACCGCCAGCACCTGCTCTTATTTCCATCATGACGTTTTTTGCATCCAACGGGTCTTTTGGCAAAAGTAGTAAACGCAAACGCTGCTCAAACTCTGGAATAAGCAGTTCTTTTTCTGCTAATTCCTCCTTTGCCATTTCGCGCATGTCCTCGTCTTTTTCTGTCTTTAGAATCTCTTTAGAATCTTCTATATCTTTAACGATAGATTTATACTCATTAAAAGCCTTAACAATATCTTCCAGGCCAGAGCGCTCTTCGGACACTTGTTTAAACTCTTTTTGACGATCGTATATAGTCGGGTCAGCCAATTTCTCAGTTAACCTATTATAGCGGTCGACTACCTTGTCGAACTTATCTAACATTTTTTATCCATTCATTGATTCGAGAAATTCAGTATTCGTTTTAGATTTAGTAATCCGGCTTAACATAAACTCCATAGAGTCAACAGTATTCATGGGATGAACAACTTTCCTTAAAACATACATCCTTTGCAAGTCATCATTATTCATTAGTAAATCTTCTTTTCGAGTCGAGGACTTATTAATGTCTAAACATGGAAAGATTCTCTTTTCCAGTAATTTCCGGTCCAATTGAATTTCCGAGTTACCAGTCCCTTTAAATTCTTCAAAAATAACTTCATCCATTCTCGAGCCAGTATCGATAAGCGATGTAGCAATAATAGTTAGAGAGCCACCATTTTCGATATTTCTAGCGGCTCCAAAAAAGCGTTTTGGACGATGTAGAGCATTGGAGTCAACCCCACCAGAGAGAATTTTTCCCGATGGAGGAACGACGGTATTATAGGCCCGCGCAAGACGGGTAATTGAATCCAAAAGAATAACAACATCTTTGCCCGCTTCGGTTAAACGTTTGGCTTTTTCAATCACCATTTCCGCTACCTGGACATGGCGATTTGCAGGTTCGTCAAAGGTAGAAGAAACAACCTCTGCCTCAACTCCCCTTTTCATATCGGTTACTTCTTCCGGCCTTTCGTCTATAAGAAGAACTATAAGAGACGCCTCTGGATGGTTATGAGAAATCGCATTGGCTATATCTTTTAACAAGACTGTTTTACCGGCTTTCGGAGGGGCGACAATTAAGCACCTTTGGCCAAATCCTTGGGGGACAAATAAATCAATTATCCGCGTAGAATAATTCGTTGGAAAATATTCCAGATTAATTTTTTTCTCTGGGTATAACGGTGTAAGGTTGTCAAAAAGGACAGTCTTTTTGTGTTCTTCTGGCGATTTAAAATTAACCGTATTCACTTTTAAAAGAGCAAAATATCTCTCACCATCTTTTGGTGGCCTAATTTGTCCCGAAACGGAATCACCTTTTCGTAGGCCAAATTTTCTAATTTGACTTGGACTAACATAAATATCATCGGCCCCAGGCAAATAATTATAGCCAGGCGACCGCAGAAAGCCAAAACCATCGGGAAGAATTTCTAATACACCTTCTCCATAAATGGCTTCTTCTTTTTTAGCATGGGCCTTTAGAATGGCAAAAATAACTTCATGCCTTCTCATCGCACCAGGATTATCGATACTCATATCCTGTGCCATTTGGGTTAATTCGTTGATGTCTTTTTCTCTAAGGTCGTTCAGATGCAAGGCTATTCTCCTGTCTCATTATTAAATATTATTTTATTAAAGTATTAGATTTTTTTTCAGAACTCTATTTTATGAAGAGTAGTATTTCCTTTGGGATGGTTTTATTAAAAAATTATAATTGTCGTGAATTCATTGCAACAAGATTAGATCTAATTACTCCATAATAACTTGATTGATCCCACTGTCAAGCTGATTTAAGAATTTTTAACATATTTACTTGATTATTTACCAACTCTCAAATATCTATTTTATATGAATAACCTTAAATCATCAAATTTTAATAAATGGCAATATAAAAATATTCTGGCAATAGACTTTGGCACCCAATTTTCTGGATTGGCAACTTTTTGTCCCGGGAGGGACCCTTACCCCACACCTTATGGAAGACTCCATTCTCATGATCTTTATTTGCTTATAGGTGAAATAATTAAAATCGTCCACGATGAATCCATTGAATTGGCCGTTTTAGGCATCCCTTACTTATTAGATGGAAAAGAGACCGAAATGACGAGAAGAATAAAAAACTTTGGCCATAAATTGGCACATAAAATTGCCCCCATTCCTCTAAACTATCAAGATGAGACTCTCAGTTCCTACGCAGCTGAAGAACGTATGAAAAGCTCCCCACAATATAATTTTAAAAGTGACCTTAAAAAGATTGACGCAGTTGCCGCTACTATCATTCTTGAAGATTTTATGGAAAAATAACATATGAAAAAATATTTATGGATCTTCCTTATTGGGTCCCCTCTACTCGCCATGGGCCTCGTAGCTTTAAGAATTTATTACTCTGTCGTCATTTGGACATACAATGGAAAAGATCAGCAATTTGTTATAAAGAGTGGAGAAACCTTTTCGAGAATTAATTATCGTTTGCATAAAGAAGGGCTCATTAGCAACGCTAAGCTTTTTCATCGTTATGCCCAAGTGAATGGTTTTATCACCAAATTAAAAGCCGGTCAGTTTATGATCAAAAATGATGCAAATATGTTACAGGTTGTTGACACGCTCTTACACGGATCGGCGATCACCACAACGGTCACCATCCCCGAAGGCAAAAATCTCTATGAAATTGCCAAGCTTTTGCAGTCGAAAAAAATAACTCTAGCTGAAGAATTCATCAAAGTTGCTAAAAATCCAAAATACACGAAAAAATTCAATATTCACGCCGATACTTTTGAAGGCTACCTTTATCCCGATACCTATAAATTTACTGCAAACTCTACGGCACATGAAATCATCAAAATCATGGTCACCAACTTTAAAAATAAAGTAAAAGGTATTAATTTAGAACAGAAAAACTTTTCCAAACATAAAACGATAACATTGGCATCCATTGTAGAAAAAGAAACCGGAGCTTCCCATGAAAGACCAATTATAGCCGGTGTTTTTCTTAATCGCTTAAAAAAAGGTATGAGACTGCAGTCTGATCCGACGACAATTTATGGTATCTATGAAAACTTTAACGGAAACTTGCGCAAAAAAGATTTATTAGGATATACGCCCTACAATACCTATAAAGTTAACGGTCTGCCAGCAGGACCTATTTCAAACCCCGGGCTCGAGGCCATTCAAGCTGTACTCAATCCATCTAAACATCATTATCTTTATTTTGTTAGCAAAAATGATGGCACGCATATTTTTACAAAGTCCTATAAAGATCATTTAACTGCAGTCAAAAAATGGCAAATGAATCGTCAAAACAGAAAAGGTAAAAGTTGGCGCGATCTCAAAAAGACTAAAGTTCCGACACCTTTGAAATAATAAATGGTGAATTATTTCGGCAAATGGCCAAGGCTTATGAGTGTTCTTCTAGCGTAATCTCTCACTAACATATCCTTATCCTCACTTAATCTTTCAAGCGTGACCTGTGAAGTCTGCGGATTTTTTGCAACTTCATGCCTCACAATAATAGAAGGGTAACGAGTTAAGTTTTCCAAAATCCGAGCAGTTGCGTGTGTTGATTTTGCAATCTCTACAGCAACCCCTGGCATGTCCTCATTTAAATACTTAAAAAACTCATGCTCTTTAGTACAGGCGCGTACCCTGCTTAATAAGTCATCCACTATTTCCAAGACTAAACTCCTTTTTTATTATTGCATCTAATATTACAAGACATGACATCTCAAGTACAGTTTACCATTTAACTGGTTTGCTAGGACAAAGTTTGCCGCTCTAAACCCTCTTGTGCCAAACGGCATATTCAAGGTAAAATATTCGCTGTAGTTCTTGCAGAAAATTGTATTGCCCTCTTTCTGTAACAAATTCAAGGAGGAATTTATGGATAAGGCAGCTTTGGAAAAACATAAAATCAAGCTTCTTAATTTAAAGGCTCGAATATTAAGTGGAGGTATACTAAAATCAAAAGAAGACCTCAGTGTATCTAGTGATGACCTACCCGATGAAGCCGACTTGGCAAACAACGTCATTAACCAACAGGTTACCTTCAGTATGCGCCAAAGGGAGTTCTCTAAATTGAGAGCAATTGAAGATGCTCTCCACAAAATTGAAGAGGGGCAATTTGGCCCATGCGAAGAATGTGGTGAACACATTGGGAAAAAACGTTTAGAGCATCAGCCCTGGGCAACACTCTGTATCACACATGCCGAAGAACAAGAGAGAGAACAACGAAGATTTACCTACGCAGGTTAGGCCATTCATAAGGGAGGGTGTTCATCCCTCCTTTCTAAAACACTCCTTTCTATAAGACACTTATATTGAGTTATTTAAGTCACTTTGCAGCGCTAGCTGCGGGCCTAAAACTGTCTAAACATCAGACAATGACCCAAAGAACTAACCTTTTGTTTTCGTTAAGTTAAGTCAACTACCTAAAATCATGTAAGCCTCTATGGCCCAATATTCGCATAATACTTAGGCACTGTAGGAATATTGTTGAGGACTTAACAACTCCTACCAATACAAAGTACGGGTCATTTACTATTATGAGGTTAGAGAAAATATGAAAAGAAACATTCTTAAATTTTGTAAAACTTTACTGGTGGCAATTTTCCTAGCGGGTTCCTCTGTTTGGGCGTCCCCACTTAATCTCGCATTATTGAGTTCACAATATGCAAGCTGGGGAGTTTCTCCTACCAATAAAACGTCTTCTATAAATTTAGTTGATGCTTGGAAAAATTATAAGGATAAAAAGGAAGTGGTCGTTGCTGTTATCGATACAGGTATTGACCTTACTCATCCTTTCTTAAAAAATAATATTTATATTCCAGTAGGCGCAGTCAGTAAAACAAATTTTGGCATGGATTTTTCTAAAAAAGCGGAGTTTAAAAATCAACCGCAAGATAATCATGGTCACGGCACACACGTCTCAGGAATAATTAAAAGTGTTTTTCCAAAGGTTAAGATATTAGCTTTAAAGTATTATAATCAAAATGCAACGGGCATCGATAATTTAAATTCGACAATAGAAGCACTCAAATATGCTGTCGAAATGAAAGTCGATATTATCAATTATTCAGGTGGTGGGCCCGAGCCTTCAACTGAGGAAGCGAAAATATTAAAACTCGCAGAAGCCCAGGGAATTTTGGTTGTTGCAGCAGCAGGTAATGAAGAATCAGATATTGATATAGAAAAAAACTCCTACTATCCCGCAAGTTATGGACTCTCCAATATTATAACCGTTACGGCCCACGCAAAAGATTTAAGCCTTTTGGCTTCGTCAAATTATGGAAAAAAAGCTGTTGATATTTCGGCTCCCGGCCATAGAATAAAGTCAGCATTGCAAAATAGCCGACTAGGCACTTTAACTGGTACCAGTCAGGCGACAGCATTTGTGACTGGAGTTGCAGCATTGATGCTCTCTCAATTTCCCAATTTAAGGCCAAGTGAAATGAAAGAAATCATCAAGGCGTCTGCGATTAAAGAGACCACCTTAGCAGAAAAATGCTCATCTGGTGGTCGCCTTGACGCAACAGAAGCGCTAAAATTGGCCGCGCTAAAGGTGACGACGCCCAAAAGAAACATCGCAGAGAGAAGCAATATGCCAAATACAAAAGTTGGGGTTATTTCATATCGAACTAAAGCTAAGAAGAAAAAAAATAGAAAAAAGAAAAATTAGCAAAAATAAAAGAAACCTTAATCTTAAAAAATAAAAAACTCTACCATTTAAGATTTTCTTAAGTTGCCATTTTTTCTCCTGCTGCTGACTCTCCAGAGAGGCTAATACTTCATGAAATAAATATTCCAATTCTCTTTTTTCCAATTGCGCTGAAATGTCTTTTATTGGAATACCATAAAAAACCATTTCCTTAATTAAGTCCCCTATTTCTACAAGATACTTTACAGTATCCGCACTTCTAACATACCAGAGATCAACATACTTCATAAAATCATCAAAACGAAATTGCAACTGGCGGGAGTAACTCACAGCTTTTTCACTTGTCATGTTTTCTAAAAAATTAAATAATTTTACAGGGAGCGGCCAGCTCTTTATATAATTATGTTTATAATAATAGAAACTTCGCTCACCAAATGGTTTCCCAATACGATCGAATTTTAATTGAAAACCGCAACTTTGACATTCATCATCGGTTAAAAAATAAGATTTACAGCTGGGACATAACTTATAATTTATTTTTTCTGGCCTATAAATTTTTATTTGTGTATCCATTATATAATTCTATAAAAGTACAAGTACCATTGGCAATTCCCCTTTAAAACATTTAGTATTGCTAATATGACTAAAATTAAAACGATTCTCTCTCAAAGATCACTGCTTTCTTTTTTAGCGGGGATTTTCTATGCCGCGGGCTTCCCCATGCCAGGAAATTTCTCATTTGTTTTTGGCACACTTATAGGTTTTTTTTTATTTTTTCGCTGCCTAAAAGGTCAACTTAATAGCTCAACTAAAGCTAGCTATTTTAAAAGTTTAAGCATCGTACTAACCTTTTCTCTTGGGTATTATAGTTTGGGATACTACTGGATACCCGAGACGCTGAGAGAATTTGGAAGTATCCCGCGGCCTTTAAATTATTTCTTGGGCCTATTTTTTAGTATTTTTATTATTCCTCAATATATATTTTTCGCCATTATTTATACTTTTAAAGAAAAAAATAATCATAATTTCTTATTTATAAAAAATAAAACGATGAGAAATATTATTTTGGCAAGCATACTGACATTGTTAGAGTATTGGACTCCCCAACAATTTCCCGCTCATTTAGGCCATCCACTACTATCGTTAAAACCATTTTTAGGATTGGCCAGCATTTTTGGAGCACCCATTTATTCCTTTATGGGTTATTGGACGGTATTCACCTGCTATAATTTAAAAGAGAAAAAAATAATCGATTATTATTTTCTCTGCTGTTTAGGTCTATTTTTATTTTTCAATATAGCGTTTCCCCTAGTGGCGGAAAAAGAAAAAAAGCACACAACACAACACCATATTCGACTGGTTCAGGCAAATATTGGAAACCCCTTAAAGCTCAGTTCAGAATTGGGAAAATTCAATGCCATCAAGAAGGTTTACGAAACATACAAAGAGCTTAGCCTGCTGCCCAGTCAAGCACCGCTCGACTTAATTATTTGGCCAGAGACCGCCTACCCAAGCTTACTTAGCTCCACTGCTCTCAAACAGACAAAAAACTTTATACCCGGCCTATTTCAAAAAATTCTGAATGCGAAAAATGCAGAATTATTTGTCGGTGGCTATGATCGGCCCAGGCTTAGCAATGACGGTTATTTTGAGACGGAATACAATACCGCTTTCTTATTCTCTCCTGCAGACATAGATCATGAGCAGCAGTACTTAAAAGATTGGTATTATAAAATGAAAATGATTCCCTTTGGAGAAACATTACCTTTCGGCCCCTTCAATAAGTTTTTGAGCGAATACATCACGAATGTCTCTTATTTTGCGAAAGGAAATAAGTATACCTTATTTAAGACGAAAAATGGCACGCCCTTTATCGCCGCTATTTGCTACGAGATTTTATACTCTCACTTCATCAGAAAATATTTAAATAACAACCCAGAAAATCCACATTTTTTAATAAATTTAACAAATGATTCCTGGTATGGTGATACCAGTGAGCCCTACCAACACTTAATGCTCTCTAAATGGCGCGCTCTCGAATTTAATTTACCAATCATAAGATCCACCAACACCGGAATTACATCAATTATTTATCCCGACGGCAGTGAAAGCGAGAGGATTGGAGTTTTTAAAAAGGCCAAGCTAGATATCATTTTAAAAACCAATAAACGCAACCCCACGCTATTTCAGATTTGGGGCATCTATGGAAATATCGCTCTTTATCTATTATTGCTACTCATATTATTTTGTGGCCTTAAGCTATTTAAGAGAAAAGCCTTCTCTGATTAAATCGTGCAATCTCAAAAATCCTAAAAACTTATTATTTGCGACTACCGGTAGCACATCTATTTGATTCTCTCTGCACTCCATTAAGCTAAGTGCTTCATAGGCAAGTATATCTGGCGCAATTGAAACTGGGGCGACAGTCATAATATCCTTAACTGGGGTTTTTAAATCATTATTTCCGGTGGAGAAAAATCGTCTAATATCTCCCTCCACCATTATTCCCAGCAAGGCGTCTTCACTGTCGAGAATAGCACACCCACCAACATTTTTTTGGGTCATGGCGATGATCACATCTTGCAATGGTGCCTGTGCAGTAACAAGGGGGCAATCTTCTTTTTTGCAAAAAAGATCTTGTACTTTAATAAGTAAAGTTTTACCTAACATGCCGGCAGGATGATTTACTGCAAATCCCTCTTTTGATAGCCCGACGATACTTTCGTAGAGCACCGCCATGGCGTCTCCCATGGCCAATGCCAAAGTTGTACTTGTAGTAGGGGCAAGATTGTTTAAGCAGGCCTCTTTTGCTACCGAACAATCAAATACCAGATCACAATAATCTTTTAGTTTAGCCGCTTTATCTTGGCTGCCTAGCAGGCCAATCAAATTGCGACTTTCAATAGGTAAAAAAGGTAGAAGTTTTAGCAATTCGGCAGTATTCCCCGACTTACTAATAATCACACACGCATCATGCTTGGACACTCTCCCTAGATCACCGTGCAAGGCCTCTACCGGATGAATAAAAAAGGAAGGTAGGCCCAAAGAAGAAAATGTTGAAGAAAGCTTTCTAGCGATTAAACCCGACTTCCCAATACCACTAAAAACTAAACTCCCTCCAGAAGTCTGTAGATTAAGAAAAATTTCTGTCAAAAGATCCACCTGCTTTTGCGTAATTTTATCCGCCGCTGTCAGCAGACAATTTGCCTCAAGTTTTAAGACCTCTTTCGTTATATTTAAATAATCCATTCACCGACCTCGCATATAAAATTGGAAAAATATATCAACACCTTGCACTAATTGTGTTCTAAGTTATCATAAAAGTAATGATCATTAAGCATTTTTTAAAATATTTAGTTAAGGCGCTGATTCTCTTTACGATAGGATCTTGTGCGTCTTATGAACAATTTAAATATATTACCGAAGAGTATGAAATTCCCACCAAGGTCTATAATAGTGATTTCAATATGTCTTGGCAGGCAGTTTTACAAGTTGTAAAAAAGTTCGATCTTGCGTTGCAAAATCAAGAGGCCGGGATTATAAAAACACGCTGGATTGACAATACCCTGGAGCTAAATTTTGCAGATTCATTTGGTAAAAGCGACTCCGTTAAAGCTGCAAAATTTAAACTCATCGTCAATGTCGTGAAAGGTTTTAGAGGAAGCCGTGAAGTAGCAAAAGTAAGTATTTTCAGAAGACAATTAGTCGAACAAGATTTTTTACAAGGCTGGAAGGAAATTCCAACTGACGGCATCCAAGAAAAAACAATTCTCTATAGAATAGAAAAGATCTTGGCCATCGAGAGAAAATTAAAACAAATTGAAGACGAGAGATCAAAACAAGCAGAACTTGAAGACCCTTTCTAAGCAACTAGAATGAAACAAACTCTGCTGCAAAAACTAGTCTAATATAATTGGATATTTACTTTCAGTTCCATAAGCAACGGCGGCTGCGATATGCACAAGCTGTGATGCTCTTCCATATACCATGGTTACATTAGATTCAACAATATCACATTTCTTATACTTTCTTGAACATTTATCCAATGCTTTCTGATGTGCTTCTACTTTTGCCTTAACAGGACCATCATCAAAGCTAGAGGCCTGGGCCAAAAAGACATCATTTGCGAAAGACGAAATTGATATCAAAAAAGTTAGGCCGGTTAATAATTTTTTCATAAAACTCTCCATTTAGGTGAATTGAATAAAGGGTCATTTTTAGCTGACCCCTCATAATATTCTCCTATTTACAATATTTGTTGTGAACACGTTATTGCACTCACTTTTCTCATCAATTCTGAAGCACAGTAACTGCGAATTTCAGTGCTATTAAATTATTTTAAACAGCTCTAACATAATTTTTGGTATGTATTACTTTTTCCTTCTTTAACCCACAATTTACATAGAATGACTTTTTTTCACATCGCTAACTCTACAATGAAGAAAACAGAGGAAAGAAGGTAGGCGGGCACCAAAGTCTTTAATACCATGACAGACCTCGCATTTTTTTTAAGTCAGTATGTAAATAATTTAGAGTCTGTAATTTTTGTAAAAATAAAAAAAAAAAAAAGGTTCCTATAAAAACAGTGTAAATCAACTGTAATAAAAAAACATAACACAGGAGACATTATGAAAACTTATTTTTTACTTTCAATTTTTTTATGTTCAACAACAGTATTTGCAGACATTAACATAGATGCGGGATATTGGTGGCCATCTTCAGAGCATCTAAACTCTCTCAGCGAAAGACAAAAAGAAAAAACAATAAAAAGTTTAGAGGCCCTTTATCCAGATAAAAACCATTCCGCACTTATGGATGTAATATCTCTTAATGGTTGCATAGATAGCGTTTATGAAGAACATGTAGAAAATGTAAAGTTTAGCCACAGCAAAAAATATTGCGAGGGCAAAGTCGATTGTATCACCTCATCAGTAAAAGATTTTATCATTAACACATCAATTGGTTTAAAAGCAGACTGGAAAATGTATTCTAGTTGTATACAAGAAGCCGATAAACTTAGCGAATCATTAGATGATCTTGGTTTCGAAAGTGATGCAGAAAAAAGTCTTATTTATTATTACGAATAATTACAATTATTCCAATAAAAAAGCCCAATGAAACAAAACGTCCCTAGAAAAACTCACAAATATCGAGTTGGTGATTGATCATAGAAATTATTAATCACCAACTCACCTATTTAATTCTTGTGATTTAACATCCTTTTAATTCACGATAAATAGTCGATGGATGTTTTTTTTATCAGCTATTTAATTTATCGAAATATTCTCTGCAATCATCGTCTCGATTTGATATCGTTGCTCTACCTTCAAGTGATTATATTTTCTCATACGAGTTTCCTCCGCAAGTCTTTCAAGGTTAATTTTACGATAAATTACTATTGATAACATTTGAGTAAAATATTCCTTACTCATTAGGTTTATGCGCACTTCATTTGTAAATATGGCCATCATTTTATTTTTTAATATATGCCAAATTCAATTGCCAAACTTAATCAACTATTTTAAATTGCACTTGAGTTTCGCTAAGGGAGAGATGCAAAGATCAATTCGTTCAAGATTAGGGGAAATGATGCCAACAAAAAAACCTAAACCCAGTCAGCCCCTGCATATCAATATAAAACTGATCAAGGGGTTGCCCACCTTGCGCGCTAAAAATAAATTTAAGTTGATTAAGCGGGCGATTTTAAAAGCGCGAGTGCGCGGTTTGCGCATCATCCACTTTTCCATTCAGAGCACGCATATCCATCTCTTGATTGAGAGTGAAAATAAGCGCGAGCTGGGGCGTGGTATGCAGAGCTTTTGTATTAGCTTGGCGAAAAACTTGAATGGTTTTTTAAAACGCCGGGGCAAGGTCTTTACTCGCACCCGCCCAAAGTTGGTTTCTTAACTTTGGTTGGAAACTTGTAAAATAAGAAACGAGAACTTATTAAGTATTTTTTCAGGGAAAAAAGTACCAACAAGTTATGCGATGTATTCTAAAGTCGCCCACCACTAAAGTTCTATAGTTTTAATTTTTTTTACTATTTAAAAGCAATGGAAAACTCGATTGATGCCAAGGTCGACCAATAAGTTTGCGTTCCTTAGAAGAAGGAATACACAATCAGTAAAAGCCGTTGTGTTCCTAATTTTCATAAATTGGCCTTGGAATATTATTCATTTTTAACCATTTATAATAATAAGCGTTTACCAATTTATATTGCCATTTATTTGGGTTCCACATAAAGATGTGAGAAGGATACTCCTGCTTTAACTCGTGTGAAGTCAGTTGATGACAATCTAGTTGATTCATTATAACAGGCATATACCTCTGTAGGTCTTGCCGCGAAGGGGCCTTTAATAAACTCCTCTGATAAAGGTAGTTAAATGTTTGACAAGCATGTATGCGAGGAAGGTACTCTTTTAAATTTTTGAGATAGCTAGATTTTAAAAACCAAAAACGCCCAAATTTTTCTTTTTCTGTCCAAAGGAAATATTGTTTATTGTGAAAAAGACTTCGCTGTTTTTAATGAGATAATCCATAAGAATTTCTTTATCAATTTTTTTCATCCAATACCGAGAATCTCTTCCCCTCTCAGCTAATAAAAGATCTTTAAGATCGGATCTCTTAGTGAATAAAATTATCTTAAAAGCAACTTCTCTTATCCTAAAAATTCATAAAATATTCATATGAATATTCGTATTTCTTAAAAAGTTCATTGGATTTACGGGAATGCTCCTACCTTTTTGGATGAATTTTGGTATATCTATCCATCGCCGCGCTAAGTTCTATCAAAGATGTAATCTCTAAACGGTTGGTCATCACTTCAATAGCAAAACTAGAACCATATAATTATTGCAGGATTTTTATGAAGCAGGAAAGATATAGTATTTTATTCACTTTAATTGAAAAATTTTCAGTGTTAAATAGTGACTTCAGATAAAGCGATACGATGCCAAAAATGTTTTTTAATTTTTTTTGGGCCACGCGGGGATTGTTTTCCAGTAATTGATTGTAGAGAATAATCTAACTCGGCAAAGATATTATCGTATTTGTCTTTATTTATCATTTTTAATAGAGGAACTTTTGCCTTGGCAAATTTAAAATCACCGATAGTCTTGATCACCGTTTTGATCAAATTAGTTCCTTTGGTTTTATTATCTTTGCCCTTTTTATTTCCTTCATAATAATTCCTTTTATCGTATAGCATGGCCCAAACATGGGGAGATAAATTAGTTAATTTTAACTTTCTAATATTGTTCAGCGCCTGTGTTCTGACAATAAATGAGTCATCTTTTAGAGAATCCACATAGACTCCTGCATATTTTTTTTCATTTAAGGCCAATAAGGTTTTTAAACTGGCCATACGCATAATCCAGTTCGGGTGTTTAGTAAATTTTGCAATAAATGGAACCGACTTTTGGCCAACGATTCGACCTAGTAGGAATGTTGCCAACCACCTACTTTTATCTGGGTATTTTTTGCTTTTCATAACCCCTATTAAAGCGGGGACAGCTTTTCCAGAAAATTTTAAAACTTCATTTTTTAATTTTTTTAAGTCTGCATTATTTTTATAATTTTTAGAAAATTTTTTTAATAAACTCTTGGTAACTTCAGGGCCCGATGGTAAAGAATTATGATTCTTTAAGTTTTTAGGTTTTGCAATTGCGATTGCAATATTAATTAAAAAAAAACAACTCGCCAGAGTGGTTATCACTTTCATTTATTATCCTTAGAAAGAAAAAAATTATTATCCTAACATTTTTTCAAATTCACTGAGAAGTTCTTCTGCTGATTTTTGCTCTCCCCCATCGGGTTTAGGAGCAGGTGTCTCTTCTGCAGCGGCTGACACGGGCCCTTCTGGGACTTCATCCTCTACACTTTCACTGGCCACCTCAGCGACTTCTACGGGTTCGCTTTCTGGCTCCTCCCCCACTTCAGCAACAGGCTCCTCTTCAACAGGTTCTTCAATATTTGCCGCAACAGCACCACCACCGGCAGCGGCTAAGGATTTTTTTAATTGTTCGTTTTCTTGTTGCAACCTTTTTAAATTCGCCAGATCTTCTTCAATGATCTCATATTCCATTAGTCTTTCTTGAAACTCATCTCTCTCTTTGGTAACGGCGTCCAAATCTTTTTGCAAATCTCCCGCACCGCCATCTCCAGATGCTTGCGCCGCTGCTAACTGCTCTTCAAGCTCTGCGATTTCTTCTTTATATTTAGCGACATCTTCTCCTGTATCGTCATTATTGCTGTTGGTAACCTGTACCTCTAAATCCTGGATTAACTGGCCTTTTTCCATAAGCTGAGTTTGCAAGGCTGCTATCTCGGCGATCTTCTGGTTCAACTCTTCTGAAGAGGCCCCACCAGATGATAGAGATCCACTCGCTGGCAACGTACTGACTGGCATGACAGATGGAATACCATTGCCCAATTCAATGCCTCCTCCCCGAAAAAGCGACGATTTCAATGAAGTGGAGTTTTGAATTATAGAGTCCAAATAGTTTTTAACAACACTGGCCGGAATTTGATGGGTAAGTTGGTGGAATTTTTTTCGATTATAAATCCAATAAATAATCAAGACACTCGTCACACATAAAAGTGATAAACTTGAAATAGTGATAGTTTCATCGGTAAACTTTGTGAGAAATAATTTAATTGTTTCCACTTTCTAACCCTTCCTTGGATTCAAAAATATCGAGGATATCCTCCTTAAATTATAAATTTATCTAAAAATTTTAGCAAGGAACAAGGTTGACTATCTAAATCAAAATAACCGAGATACTTGCTTATAAAGAGGCTTTCTAAACGCCATGATAGACTTACCAAAGGGGTCAAATTCACGACCTTTATAGTCGGAGACTACGACACCTGCTTCTTGACAAATAATACCAGCTGCGGCGACATCCCAGGGACTTAGCCCAGTTTCCCAAAAGCCATCCCACACTCCAGAAGCGACATAACATAAATCGAGGGCCGCACTACCCGTCCTTCTGACACCACGACAATGTTTCATAATTTTTTTAAAAAATGAAAATTCTTTATCAAAATAGACACCTTTTTCAGACACAAACCCGGTTACCAAGAGGGCATCTCTTAATTTTAACTTGCCCTTTCCACTGAAAATACTTTGTACTCGTCCCGTCTCGCTAGGGACATACTTAGCTCCCCCCCCCTTTATAGCATAGAAAAGTTCTCCAGTACCTGGTCTGAATACCAGCCCAAGAACCGGTTTTCCAAAATGGGTAAGAGAAATACACACGCCATAATAGTTAAAAGCGTTGAGATAATTATTTGTTCCATCGAGAGGATCAATCACCCAGCACCATTCTGCAGAAGCATAATGCTCATAGGCTGCGGCCATATTTTTCTTGCCTTTAAATTGTTTAAAAGCTTTTTCTTCGGCCAATACTTCATGTTCTGGATACTTTTTTTCAAGCGCCTCAATAATTAAGTTTTCAGATTCAATATCAGCTTTCGAAGCGACTCCTTGAGCATCCTTCACAGTGATTTTTAAAGAGTTCAGTTTTTTTTGATATTTTAATAAGAGCTTGCCAGCCTTTTGAGATAATTCAATGGCAAAATTAAGTGCTTCAGTTAATTCTTTTTTATTCATTCTTCACGCCCTTCAAAGTCTGAGTCATTCTCAGAATCATCATCTAAGTCATTTGTCGCCACTGGAATGGTATAACTTTCATTTAACCATTGTCCAAGGTCGATTAATTTGCATTTATGACAACAAAAAGGGCGGAATTCTGAATCGTAATACATAAATTCTTTCTTGCAGCGAGGGCACTTTACTGGAATCTTTTTCATAATTGAACATCCTTATCACAAAAATCCTTATAGTAATCGACAATTTTTTTAGTCCACGATTTATCCGCATAGAGCATACTGTATTTTTTATATTCTAATTGTTTAACAGGTCGTATTCCGCTTACAGAATTTGTCACCCATACTTCATCGGCATTGATAATATCATTGAAATCCCAAGCACCTAGACAAACCTGCAAAGACTTTTCTGCTAAACACTCTATCAATTTTTTTCTGGTTATACCGGCGAGAACTCCATTAACAATTTCCGGTGTATATATTTTATCAGCAACACGATAAAAAATATTACTCGTCGAACATTCTGCCAATCTTTCATTTTCCATTAAAAATAAAACATCGTCAAAACCGCGTTTTTTGGCCTCTCGTAACTCGATTATTTCCTCGGTATAATTACCAAGCTTTACGTAGGGGGGAATTAAACCTGAGGTTTTTATTTTTTTTGCTATACATAACTTAAGAGCATTTTGTGTTATTGCTGGTAAGGGCCCAGCAATTATAAAAAAGCCTAATTCATTATTTTCTTGGGCGAATGCAAATTCACTATTCTCCAAATAAACAGGAATGCGCACACGAAAATCCAGCCCCTGCCAGTTTTTAGAAGCCTGTAGGCAGTCTGCCAACGCGACTTTAATTTGCGCTATCACTGTCAGGTCATTTTCTGGATACATAAACTGAATACCCTTTTCCAGTCTTTTTAAATGCTCGTTTAAAAAAAGGTAGCGCCCCTTAAAAGTACGCATAGTTGTGAATAATGTTTCTCCGTAGAGAAAGCCGCGGTTTAGCCCATTGATTAAAGGATCTCGCCCAGTATATATTTTTTTTTTAAAATAAACGACGACTTCACTCATTTCAGCTAATCTCTCTATTCCTAATTGTAAATAAACATTGGTCATGATAGCTAAAAGGGTCAGTAAAAGGCCACGCAAAAGGAAATTATGGATAATAATTCACTCATCACTATTATTGGATTCGGTTCGCAAGCGAAAGCTTGGGCAATGAACTTGCGGGATTCAGGTCGATCGCTACAGATTGCGCTGCGCAACAACAGCCCCTCTTTAAAAATTGCCCAGAAGATGGGCCTTACCACTGTGGATTTAGCTGAAGAACAGACTGATTCTCAAATTTTCATCCTATTGACCCCCGATCATACCCATATAGACATCCTAAACCAGCTAAAAGAGACTATTAGCGCGGGAGCTATGTTTATTTATGCCCATGGTTTTAGCTACCATAAAGAAAACTTTAAGACCGCCTTTGCCCAATGGAATCATTGCTTATTAGCACCGAAGGCGATTGCCAGTGAGGTCAGGTTTCAATACGAAACTCAGGGCAAGCTAGGTGCTGTTTATAGTGTGGAAGATTTAAGTTCCCCTGCCGATAAAGAGCTTTCTCGCACCTATCTATTAGCGTTGGCCAAGGATCTGGGTATTACTGGTGGCCCTTATGAAGGAAGTTTTGCCGAAGAAACCATCGCCGATTTATTTTCTGAGCAAAGTATACTTTGCTCCATCCTGCCCTACACCGCCTATATGAGTTTTACCAAGCTCATCGAAAAGGGAGTGAAGGAAGAAATTGCCTATATGGAATGCTGGCTGGAGGTCAAACTTATAGCCGATGCCATGGTAAAAATGGGCCCCCATAAATTTTTTGAGCTTATTAGCCCCAATGCCCTTATTGGAGGGGAAAAGGGTCGGAAAATTTTATTGGATGCGGGTTATGAAAAAAAACTCGATCAATTATTGGAAGATATCTGTGATAAAAAATTCTATGCAGAGGTAGACCATACTGACTTTGCTAAAATTAAAGATCAAACATTAACTTTTTGGAAAGGTACGCAACTTTCAAATGTCCATGAAAGAATTGCAAAAGATTTATTATGAAAATATTAAACACACGAAAAATTAGAGGTCATAAATTATCCACCGAGAAAACTCCGTTGCTGATGCTGACATGCTACGATTATCAAACCGCTTGTCTCTTGGACGAAACAGAACTCGACCTTATCTTGGTGGGAGATTCTTTAGGTAACGTCATCTTAGGTTACGAAAATACTATCAAAGTTAGCCTACAAGAAATGATCATTTTTTCGGCGGCGGTAAAACGAGGGGCAAAAAATAAATTTGTGGTAGCAGATCTCCCTTTTGGTACTTATAGTACCTTCGATGCAGGAATAAAAAATGCCACGAAACTTTTTCAGCGAAGTGCGGCGGAGGCGATAAAATTGGAAGGCGCCTTCGATCATCAGCTAAAAATAATAAAATGCTTAACTCAAACAGGTATTCCCGTCATGGGACATATTGGTTTGACTCCTCAATCCGTACATGAAATGGGTGGCTACTATACTCATGGAAAAAATCAAGAATCAGCGAATAACCTAAAGCAACAGGCGCTCAGTTTGCAAGAGGCCGGAGCTTTTGCCATCGTTCTTGAATGTGTTAAAGAAGCTGTCGCCACTGAAATAACCCAATTATTGCATATCCCTACTATTGGCATTGGCAGCGGGGATAAAACCGATGGCCAAGTTTTGGTCATTAATGACCTTTTAAAAATGGGCCAAGAGAGACCTCCAAGTTTTGTCCAGCCCATCAGTGACCTGTACACTCTTAAGAAATCACTGATTAGTGATTATATCCATTCTTTTAATACTGCCGATCACCCTATAACAGCTAAAAAAAATGAACGACTTGATATCCATTGATTTAGGAAATTCTAATCCCCATGTTCTCTATTTTAAAAATGGAAAAAAATCATGGACGAAAAATTTAAACGATTTTTTAAAATCCTGGAGCTGCCATGACACGACTCCTATTATATTGACCTCCGTAAGAAAAAACTTTGAACTGCCAAAAGGGCTCTTAAAAAACGCGATCTATCCACAAAAAAATTTTAAGCATGGAAAATTCTTTGATATGCAAGTTAACTATAGTGAGACTTTAGGTGGGGATAGATTAATTCAAGCCTACTATCTTTATAAAAACTCAGAATTGCCCTGTTTGCTCATCGATAGTGGAACCTTTACAAAAATAGATTACGTCTCTTCTGCGGGCTTCCTTGGAGGGCATATTTTCCCAGGAGTGCATACCTTTCTAAACACATACCGTGCAGGAGATAATTTACCTGCCATTCATTTTAAAGATATGGATAGCCAGTGGCAGAGCGGAATGCTGCCACAAAATACCAAAGATGCCATTGAGAAATCGTGCCACCTTTACCATTCTATGTTGATTCAACATTTTCTAAAAAAATTCCCCAATAAAAAAATTATTTTGTCGGGAGGACAAGCGGATTATATCGCCAATTTTATCGAGACTGAAAATTATGAAATCTCGCCGGACCTCATCCATCTTGCACATCTCTTCCTTTATCAACAACATTATGCCACGGAAAAAAAATCATGAATATTTTATTGGGTATTTGTGGGTCCATTTCCGCTTATAAAACCTTGGACATTGCCCGTGCATGGATAAATAACGGTCACCAAGTGAAAGTTATTCTGACAAAAGGTGCAGCAGAGTTTGTCTTGGCCAACACCTTTAAATACCTTGGCATCATTGAAGTATACACAGCGAAAGACGACTTCAATTTAAGTTATTATAATGGAAATAACAATGTCCTACATATTGATTTGGCAAATTGGGCAGATCGTTTTGTCATCGCCCCACTATCCGCACATACGCTGGGAAGGCTCTGCAACGGCTTGGCCGATGATTTGCTAACATGTACATTTTTAGCGCTCGCGAAGTCAAAACCCATCATTGTGTTTCCCGCCATGAATACTAAGATGTTAGAACATCCCTTTGTGCAAGAAAACCTCGACAAACTGAATACCTTAGAGAATCTTTTTGTACACCCTACAGATTTTGGTCTCTTAGTATGTGGAGAAACGGGTGCCGGAAAATTTCCCTCGGTCAACGCCGTTATTGAAAATGCAATAAATATTAACCCCTTTAATCAGGGATCAAAACTCATCCTCATTAGCACTGGCGCCACAGTTGCCCCCCTCGACCCAGTCAGATACTTAACAAACCCATCAAGTGGCCTGACCGGCCATCATCTGGCAATCGAAGCGCATAGAAGAGGATATCAAGTCATTTTATTGGCCGGCCAATATGCTCATGAAAAAATTGACGTATTAAATTATTATCCCAATTTAAAAGTTATTAGAGTTTTAACCACTGAGGAAATGCGCAATATAGTGACGAAGTATTTTGCAAAAGCTGATTTATACATCTCTGCCGCAGCGATTGGCGATATAGAGTTTGATATCACGACTGAAAAACTAAAAAAAGATCAGTTTATGAAATCTATCCCCATAAGAAAGTCTCGCGATATCTTAAAAGAAATACTCGATTTAAAAACGGATAAACAAAAAGTTGTCGGTTTCGCAGCGGAAACAAATCTATCACAGGCCATGCTAAGTAAAAAATGGCACGCTAAGCCCGTTGACCTATTGGTGGGAACAACTGTACATAATGGGCTGATAAAAAACACCACCGCCCAAGGCTTTGGCACGGATCGCGCTGAATATAAATTATTTGCTATGGATGAAATTTATTGGCAAGGGCCGCTAACAAAAACAATGCTTGCAAAAAAAATTTTTGAAAAGGTTGGTTTTTAATGGAAGTCATTCAAACCCTTAAAGAATTTATCGAAAAAAGATCAAAATTTAACAATAAGAGTATCGGTTTAGTTCCCACCATGGGCAACTTACACCGTGGGCATTTATCGCTAGTTACTGAATCGCTGAGAAATAATCACTTAACAATTATAACAATCTTTGTTAACCCCAAGCAGTTTGGCGCCCATGAAGATCTTGATAAATACCCTCGTACTCTCACCCAAGATTGCTCACAAATCGAGCGCATTTCTTTGGATTTCCCAGAAAAAGAAGTCATTATCTTTGCCGCGAAAAGTGTTTGCGAAATCTATCCCGTTGGCTTTGATACCAGTATATCTGTTGGTAAGATCACAAAAATTCTCTGTGGCAAAAATCGACCGACCCATTTTTCTGGAGTAACTACTGTCGTTTATCAATTGTTTCAAATCACCAAACCCGATACCGCTTATTTTGGACTAAAAGATTTTCAGCAGTTTAAAGTCATCTCAAAGATGGTACAAGATTTATTAATTCCCGTTAAATTAAAAGCTTTACCCATTGTCAGAGATGACTCGGGATTGGCGCTATCGAGTCGCAATCAATATTTGACACCTGAACATAAATTATTAGCACTCGTTTTACCGGCCACTCTTAAAAGATTAAAAGACATAATCATAGAACAAGGCTTGGCAAACGCCCTCGCCTTAAAAAAAGACCAACTAAATGAAAAAAAATGGGATTATATTGAAATTTTAAGACAAGATGATTTACAAACTCCCGACTCAAAGGATAAAAGTTTGATAATATTGGGAGCACTAACCATAGGGACAACTAGACTCATTGATAATCTTCTAGTTGAATTATAATTATGTTAGATAACGAATTTCATATTTCAAGAGAAGGCAAGGCCACCCTTGTCTCTATGATTTGCCCAAAATTTGAGCATCATCAAACCGAAGAAGAATCACTTTATTCACTACGCGAGTTGAGAGAGTTATTAAGAACCCTTAATATAGAAGCTGGTGAACAATACTTTCAAAGTAGAAAATCTATCGACCCCGCAACGATTTTAGGTTCTGGTAAAATCATTGAAATAGCAGAATTGGCGAAAGCTGAAGGTTCAAAGGTTTTAGTTTTTGATTTTGAATTGACCTCCAGCCAAATAAGAAATATAAAAAAGATTACTAATCTTTCTGTCATTGATCGTTGCCATATTATCTTAGAAATTTTTGCCCAAAATGCCCGCACTAAAGACGCTAAAATCCAAATTGAAATAGCCAGGCTGCAATATATTCTGCCACGACTATCTGGTTTTTGGAGTCACTTAGGCCGCCAAAGAGGTGGCGTTGGAGTCAAAGGCGGCGAAGGAGAACAACAGATCGAACTAGACAGGCGGATTATTCGCGACCGTATTGAATACTATAAAAGGGAGCTTAAAGACATCGCTAAATCCAGAGAACAGCAAAGAAAAAAACGTAAGAATGAAGCCGTTACAGCGGCACTCGTAGGCTACACCAATGCCGGAAAATCCTCTCTCATGAACCGCCTTTGCAAGGTAGACATCTTAGAAAAAAATATGCTCTTTGCCACGTTAGATTCCACCTATCGCACGCTCAATCCGGACACTAAACCGAATATGCTTTTAATCGATACCGTAGGATTTATCTCCAACCTGCCAAATACCCTGATCGATGGCTTTAAGACCACATTAGAATCGGCTTTAGAAGCAGACTTATTACTGATCGTCTGTGATATATCCGATCCAAACTATGAGTTGCACCTAAAGGTCACTCAAGATGTCTTAAAAGACATCGGCGTGCACGGGAAGGACCAGCTCATTGTTTTCAATAAAAAAGACCTTTTAAAAGATCCCTTAAAAACTCAAATAATCAAAAGAAAACACCCCAACAGTTTCGTCATCTCAAGCTTTGATAAAGTTGATATCGATAATTTACGCACACATGTCATCAATTATTTTTTAAATAAACAAGAACATTACGATATTTTTATTCCCTATGAAGATGGTGAAGCCCACTCCATGGTACTGTCTAAATCGAATGTGATGGCACAGAAAAATCACGAGACAGGAATCTTTTACCGTATCCGAGTTCCCGACTTCATTTTCGGAAAAATGGCGATAAAAAAATACATCTTGGCCCCAGACCACCCCTTACACCAAGAACTCAAATAATAGAGCCCCCAACAGTTTTATATTAGAATTAAAAGATCTCTCTAAATACTTTTTATCAATATTCGATGATTTTTCACTAAATTTTATTTCACCAATTATTTTATTCTCTCATATTGATAAATATTCAATTTTTATATTTCTCTCACGCAACAAGGCCACTCACCAGAACCGGAGACCTCTTTCCTATCAACTCTATTGACCAGTTGCCCATTTTTCTCACTCTTTAAGAAATATCAAGACTTCCCATTTTTTTTGATCATCACCGATACCCCTCACCACCCAAACTCCCTCCTCACCAACAGCGCCCATTATCACAAAGCTTTAAAACAGCGCCCATTATCACAAAGCTTTAAAACGCCGCCCATCATCACAAAGCTTTAAAACGCCGCCCATCATCACAAAGCTTTACTCTCTCATCAACAGCGCCCATCGCCACAAAGATTTACTGTCTCATCAACGGCGCCCATCGCCACAAAGATTTACTGTCTCATCAACGGCGCCCATCGCCACAAAGCTTTACTCTCTCATCAACGGTGCCCATCACCACAAAGCTTTACTCTCTCATCAACGGCGCCCATCGCCACAAAGATTTACTGTCTCATCAACGGCGCCCATCGCCACAAAGATTTACTGTCTCATCAACGGTGCCCATCACCACAAAGCTTTACTCTCTCATCAACAGCGCCCATCGCCACAAAGATTTACTGTCTCATCAACGGCGCCCATCGCCACAAAGCTTTACTCTCTCATCAACAGCGCCCATCGCCACAAAGATTTACTGTCTCATCAACGGCGCCCATCGCCACAAAGATTTACTGTCTCATCAACGGTGCCCATCGCCACAAAAGTTTACTCTCTCATCAACGGCGCCCATCGCCACAAGGCTTTACTCCCTCAGCATAAACTTAACTTTTTCACCAACAGTGCCCCACAGCTAATTTTTTTCACCCTCCTATATGAATTTTACTACCACCCCTCCCAAAACTTTTATCATGGCCAAATCCCAACTCCCGGGCAGCATTATGTGCTTGGCAAATCACCCGTAGGTTCGCCACAGTCGAGGCGCCGCCGGCGCGCACCGGGCGGATATGGTCGTAGACTAAAAAATTTCTCGCCGAGCAACGCCTGCCGTTTAGAAAATCGTGATGTTCGCAGCGCCCATCGGCACGCAAGTCCAGCGCCTCTTTAATCGTCCTCGGGATATAGCGCTGAACTTTTGATCCACGCTCAACTCTATGAGGTTTAGCGGCGGCTATTTTTTTGAGTTTTTCGTCCAACAAAATTTGGATGAGTTCCACTTCGCTCAAGTCACTGCCGAGGTGCTGAGATAATGTTTCCATTTTTTTCAAAAGCGTCTCACTTAAGCGGATGGTTTTTGCCATGGGTTTGGTGGGGCGAGTGGGATCGATTTCTTTGTTGGCGGCGGCGAGAATAATTTCCGTTTGGTGGCAAGTTTTTGCTAAAACTTTTTCGATGATTTCAGTTTTCTTGTCCTCTGCCAATTTTGGATTTTCCAAAAAAAAGGTTTGCAGTTTGCTGGCGTTGGAAAGGTTGAGTGTGCCCTGTTGAATTTCTTTTTCGACGGCGGGAGTTGCCCGCAGCAAGCGCGCCGCTTTGACTCTCACTGCCGCTTCCGCGTCCGAGTAACCGAGAATTTTCGTGCAAAACTTATAGAGCGAGGGGCAGTCGTGATCGAGATAGAGTTTTCTTTTTTCGATGCTGATAAGATGCTTGAGGATAATGGCGGTGAACTTTTTTTCTTGTTTCACGGCGGTCTTGATTTCTTTGATGAGATTTGTTGCTAACATACTTTTCTCCTTTAATGTGGTTTCATGTTCATAGCTTTTGCTTGGACAGTTTTTCATTCACCTAGTTATTAATAGTTTTCTAAAATAGGATTTTATTTTTTCTATAACAGCTTCTACTGCCAACTAAGGTCTTTATACCATGGTTTTTACCCCCAAAAAAAAAGGCCTCAAATTGGATTTTAAGGTATTTCATAAAAAAAGAGATCATCCGGGATGGCATTTTTTTTTCGATGGACTGAGGGAGATCAGAGCCTTCTAATTAAGAAAATTTTTGTCACCGTCGGATAAAAGCCAAATAAAAAATTGCTGTCAATATACCTGCCCAAGCTTTTTTTTATTTATTTTTGATTAATTCATTTATGAAATGCGAGGGCCATATTTGATAAGTATAATAATTAATCTTCAATATCTTTTCCTTCTAAAAGACAGAATGAAAAAAAAGATGCATCTTCTGTGAACGACTCTCAACGGCGTTGATGAGAAAGTAAAAAAAATTGCACCCTCTGTGAGAGGCGCTCAGCGGCGTTGATGAAAAAGTAAAAAAAAATTGCACCCTCTGTGAGAGGCGCTCAGCGGCGTTGATGAAAAAGTAAAAAAAATTGCACCCTCTGTGAGAGCCGCTCAGCGGCGTTGATGAAAAAGTAAAAAAAATTGCACCCTCTGTGAGAGGCGCTCAGCGGCGTTGATGAGAAAGTGAAAAAAAATTGCATCCCCCTTTGAGCGGCGTTTACGAAAAGTGAAAAAAATATTTGCATTCTCTTTAATCGGCGTTGACGTGATAGTGGAAAGAAAAGTTTGCATTTCATAGTGGAGGGGGGGGGCGACTATGAAACATGAATGCGAATAGATGCTTCACTCGATCGCATTAGCTTAAGCTTACCAGGTAATTATTCGCCTTGTTTTTATATTTTGGCTAAGGGGGGTAAATAGACTGATAGTGTGGTACCTGAACTATCAGTCTACTCTGATTTTTTCTCAGCGCAGGTTCAGACCATTTTAATTCGTTTGAAATGGTCTGATTTTAGGTTATTTCCATTTTGGATGGTGGAAATGTAATCTATGGTCACAAGAATTTGAGGCAATGGAATCGGTAAAATTGATTTCTCCCACCTTGCTCCAATTCTTTTTTCCGTCGACTTCAAAATCTGCTACATAAATATCGAAGGTCAATTTATCATCATAATTTTCAATATTTAATTCGTTACGAAAATCATTTTCATCCACCGTTTGTCCAGCCTGTGCTTTCACCATCATCCATTTTGGGGTTACCACTTTAGTCAGATCTGTTTCGCCTAATTCGGAAATTTCATAGACCTGTCTCATGCCTGGATTATTATCAGCTTTTCCAAACGTCGCGGCCAATTTTAAAACATAAAGAATATTTTTGATGACGGCGCTAGTTTTAGAGACATCAGGTTCATTGGTCATCTCAACATCTGTGTAATGGGCAGCCTTTGTTCCGCCTAGATCGTCAACTAAGACAAAATTGGCAGTAGGGGCAACTCCCTCAAGTTCTCCTACTGGAAATATTTTTCCTGCAAAACCAAAGGCGCGGTTTTTACCTTTTTTAGTCGCCGACATGGCAGTCGAGGCCCTGACAATTATTGGCGCGATTGATGGATACTTAAAGTATCCCGAATACTTATTGGCCTTTGTAATTTCCCATTGCCCTTTAAGGCATACTCCATTTGGATGGGCCAATTTTCTAAATTGTGGGAGAATATCTTTTTTAGAATTCAAAGTTCTCTTGGCGGCTTGCTTTATTTTACTCTTGCCCCAGCCAAAAAGGCTTTTAAAACTGATTGAGTTCTTTGGCAATTTAGTATAGCCATCCATAGTCACCTGATGCCAAACATCCTCAACGGAACTGGCCTGAGCATTCGTGGATAAAAAAATTAACGTGATCATAATAAATAAGTTTTTCATATGTCCTCCCTATATTGGTTTAACTGTTGCGACATTAATGCACTCTTTAAATGAAGAACTTTTGACTTTTTGTGCGTAATGTATGAAAGCGCACAATCTATCAAAGAATTATAGAAATTTTTGCGAATATGCTGATTGTCGAATTAACGGGAGAAAAAAATGCGAAGCGTAATAAAAAGAGTCATTGAAAAAAATGGTCACTACCAAACCCTCTACCCAGAACTCAATAGAGTAAGAGAGGCGATTACCTATCAGACAGAAAAAATTCTCACCCAAGATAAAGATTTTTTGGAACTCTATTGGTCTCAGCAAAATGCAAAAAACCTCATTATCTTGACGCATGGTATGGAAGGCCATGCTAACCAACACTATATGAATGGCATGGCGCAGACATTTATTGCAGCTGGCTTTGATATATTGGCCTGGAACCAGCGCACATGTGGCAAGGAAATCAATACCACAGCGGGATTTTACCACGGCGGCTGCTATCAAGATCTCCACCAAGTAGTCTCCCATGGACTTGCTAAAAAGAAATACCAAGGCGTCTTTCTTATCGGTTTTAGTCTCGGTGCCAATATCACCCTCAGATACTTAGGGGAGAGAGGGATAAAACATCCTGACTGTATAAAAGGAGCAGTGGCGATCTCCGTTCCCTGTGATTTAAAGGGTTCGTCGATACAAATAGATAAAATGCAAAACTTTATTTACGCAAAGTATTTTATGAAATCCATCAGAGAAAAGGCCAAATTAAAATGGCAGACCACCGGCAATAATTATTATGCAAAATTTATAAAAGCGAGAAAAATTTCAGCAATCAATGAACTTATGGCGCCCTTGCATGGATTTAAAAA
>Ga0316206_1000747_pt1 | contig 37407 bp, 29 predicted proteins | sample 6monthpyrite_MG_FD_204942 | JGI IMG/M metagenome (GOLD analysis project Ga0316206, IMG submission 204942) | Microbial mat bacterial communities from mineral coupon in-situ incubated in ocean water Damariscotta River, Maine, United States -... | ecosystem: Environmental > Aquatic > Marine >...
ACAAAGAATTCTCTCTGAATTACATGCAACAAATAGTTGAAGGCCTTAATCGTGAAAAAGATGGCAAAAAGGTTCCTGTCATCATGTTCACCAAAGGTGGTGCGCAATGGCTGGAAGATCAGGCAGCCATCGGTGTTGACGCGTTAGGTTTAGACTGGACCATCGATATTGGCGAAGCTCGTCAACGAGTTGGTGACAAAGTTGCACTACAGGGCAATATGGACCCTTGCGTACTTTACTCATCACCTGACAGAATTCGTCAGGAAGTAGCCTCTATTCTCGAAAGTTACGGCAATGGCAACGGTCATGTCTTTAACTTAGGACACGGCATTCATCAGCACATCGACCCAGAAAATGCTGGCGCATTTATTAATGCTGTTCATGATCTGAGCAAACCATATCATTCGAAATGATTTTTCTCTAAATACGCAGATAGAGTACTAGTGACTGTATCTGCTTTTTAGTATTCCCAACTTCATATATAAAAGCCTTTTCTTCAACCTCACGTCAATCTACTTCTGCCTGATCAAAACCAGTTTGATCATTTATATTCATTGCGCCTACAATGAACATGGAAAACAAAAAATAATAAACACACGGCGAGCCAGCTGACTATGCACTCTTCATCTGAGTTTTTAATCACAATAGGCGGGATATTATTACTGGGCCTGTTAACTAACGCCTTAGGTCAGAGAACCTTTCTGCCGAGAGTCACCTTATTATTGCTATTCGGCACACTCATCGGCAAAGATTTTTTAAATATTATTCCTATGGTTTTTGCTGACCGTTTTGAAATTATTGCCAATATTGCATTACTGATGATTGGTTTTCTGCTCGGTGGACGACTTACATTTAAAACACTCAAACAAACAGCAAATAGTGTGTTCTGGATTTCAATTAGTACCGCTATTTTTACCGCAGTAATCGTTAGTACCGGCCTCTATTTAGTAGGCACCCCAAAAGAAATTGCCATCTTATTAGGCTGCATAGCTTCAGCAACAGCACCCGCGGCTGTCTATGATGTAACATTAGAAATAAAAGGACAAAGTCGGTTTAGAAATCTTCTTCTCTCAGTGGTTACAATCGATGACTTATGGGCTTTGATTCTGTTTAGTACAGGTGTTGCTATCGTCACCACATTAAATGGAAGCAGTGTTGATGCTTCCACACTTAGTTTAGCCGGTAAAGAAATAGGCGGCTCTGTTCTTTTAGGTATTGCAGTCGGGCTGCCCGCAGCCTTTTTCACAGGTCGACTCAAGCAAGGCCAGCCCATACTTACGGAAGCACTGAGCATTGTTTTTATCTGTGGCGGCCTAGCAATTTGGCTTGAGTTATCCTATCTCATTACCTCAATCGTCACCGGCGCAGTGATTGCAAATTTTGCCAAACACCACGAATATCCATTTCATGCAGTTGAAGGGATTGAATGGCCTTTTATGATTATCTTTTTTGTACTGGCCGGTGCATCACTTGAGATAAATTCAGTCATGGAAGCCGGGGTGATTGGCGTTGTTTATATTTTATGCCGGATTGCCGGAAAAATTTTAGGCGCTCGAATTGGCAGTCACTGTTGTAATACAGATGAGTCTACAAAAAAATGGATGGGAATCGCTCTCTTACCTCAGGCAGGTGTTGCTATCGGCATGGCTTTGGTGGCGGGGAATCACTTCCCTGAATATCGGCAGATATTATTATCCATCGTCATTAGCTCTACGGTGTTTTTTGAAATCATCGGCCCAATATTGACCAGAGCAGCCATACTCAAAGCAGACAACCAGCCAACAAATTAAAAATATTTTTCTGCCCTATACCAAACCAAGAAATGAAGGCAGCGCTTCTGCACTACCTTGTTAAGAATTAAAATAATTGCTCAGGGATTTCTTCAGTACCCGCCGGATTAGCAGGCACTATCTGGCCAGGTTTAGGTGCTCGTTCGCTCCTGAACGTTTCAAAAATTGCTCTCGGATCGCCTGGCGCTGCCAGCTCGCCAGTTTCTTCGTTAATTTTTACTTCTACCAAACCTTCTGGACGCTGAAGCTGTTTTTCAGGCATACCTTTCAAAGCTTCACGCATAAATTCTATCCACATTGGCAGCGCCGCTCTGGAACCTGTTTCTCTGGCGCCCAGAGGTTTTACCTGATCAAAACCAACCCACGATGTTGCCACTAAGTCCGGCGTAAAACCATTAAACCATGCATCACGCTGATCATTAGTGGTACCGGTTTTTCCTGCCAGATCTTTACGACCTAATACTCTCGCTCTTCTTGCTGTGCCTTTTTGTACAACATCGCGCAATATGGAATTCATTAAATAAATATTACGACTTTCCGCCGTCTGCTCAGCCTGCTTAGGTAATCGACCCATTTGCTCAGGCTCGTCATCAACTTTAGTCTCTACAGGCGTATCTTTATTGTATTCCGCCTGTCGAAAGATAAACTGATCGGAGGTTTGCTGTGCAAGCGCACAACTTACGCAAGCCACTTCTGGATCTGCTTCAAAGACCGTCTGATTATCTATATCAACAATTCGCTTAATAAAATACGGATTAACTTTATAACCGCCATTCGCGATAACCGAATAACCAGCACCTAGTTCCAGAGGCGTTAACTCACAACTTCCTAAAGCTAATGAAAGATCTTTTCGAAGAGTCTTCCTGTCAAACCCAAATTTTTCAGCATAACGGGTTGCGTAACCCACACCAATCGCACGCAATATTCGAATCGATACCAGATTTCTCGATTTCATTAACGCTTTGCGCAATCTGGTTGGCCCGTAAAACTTACCGCTATAGTTTTCTGGCTTCCACATACCTTCAAGGGCAGAATCATGAAAAACCACTGGAGCATCATTAATAATCGAAGCAGCCGTGTAATCTTTATCCAATGCCGCAGAATATATAAAAGGTTTAAATGATGAGCCTGCCTGGCGTTTCGCCTGCAACACACGATTAAAACTACTTCTTCTGAAATTAAAGCCACCAATTAAAGCCCTGATCGCTCCATCATTAGGGTTTAATGCCAATAAAGATCCTTCTACTTCCGGTATCTGAGCCAGTCTCCAGTGACCTTCTTTATCGCGACGAATACGTATTACGTCGCCCTCATTAAAAACATCTGTTACTTTAGTTGGAGCAACACCTTGTTTATTAACCGTTACATAAGGCCTTGCCCATTCTATCCCAGCCCAGTTCAGGGCAATTATTCTGTCTCCGCGCAAATAGACTTTGGCAGCTTTTTCATCCGCCTCAAGCACCAGAGCAGCAATCAAACCATTTTCAGTAGCAAAAGGCTTTAACCACTTATCCCACTGCTCAGCCTGCCCCTGCATATAGGCTTTTTCCCAGATTTTTACTTCCGGTAAGACAATCTCGCCATCTGCAATGACAAGGTCGTTTTCTGTTCCAGGTACTTCCGTCAAATCCTGCGCCAGCCCTTCTGTTTCTGGTAAGCGCTTGATTAAACCATCTAGAGCAGGCTCTTCGGTAACTTGTTCAGTCTCAGAATCTTGTTCCAGCTCCTGCTCATAGACAATATCAAAATGTCCCTCAACACCGCGGTAACCATGTCGCAGATCATAATCAAGCAATGATTTCACTAGCGCGTTATTTGCAGCGGTCTGTATTCGACTATCAACCGTGGTAATGACTTTTAAGCCACTGGTATAAGCATCATCATTGTATTGCTTGACTAGCTCTGCACGAACCATCTCCGCGACATAAGGCGCACTCACATCTATCGGTGACTGATGTAAGCCTGCTGTAACCGGCTGAACTCTGGCCCAGCGCATATCCGCATCTGAAATAAAGCCTAATGTCACCATGCGTCTAAGCACATAATTCCGTCGAATAACTGCTCGGTCAGGATTAATAATTGGGTTATATCGTGAAGGCGCTTTTGGCAACCCTGCAATCATCGCAATCTGGGCCAGATCAAGATCGGCTAATTGCTTGCCGTAATAAACCTGAGCTGCTGCTGCAACACCATAGGCGCGATTACCGAGATAGATTTTATTCAGATAGAGCTCGAGAATATTGTCTTTCTCCAGCTCGCTCTCTATTTTTAATGATAAGAATAACTCTTTGATTTTTCTGACATAAGTTTTTTCAGGGCTTAAATAGAAGTTTCGAGCCAACTGCATCGTTATCGTACTTCCTCCCTGCCCTCTTTTGCCCGTTTTAACTAACTGAGCCACAGCTCTCAAAATCCCCTGATAATCAATCCCAGGGTGTTCGTAAAAACGGTCGTCTTCAGCTGAAAGAAACGCCTGCCGTAGCTGGAGAGGAATATCATTAAGTAGTTTTGGAGAGCGTCTTTTTTCCCCAAATTCGCCCAATAGCGCGCCATCTCGACTATATATTCGTAATGGAACCTGTAATTTGACGTCACTTAATCCCTCTATTGAGGGCAGAGAAGGTGCAATAAATAAATATGTACCCAAAACAGACAATAAACCAAGCGCTATGCTCGTTAAAATAACTATTAAACTCAGCTTCAAGTACTTTATTTTGCGCCGCATAACACTCGTTTTGACCTAAGAATTCACTAAATATCGGAAAATTATAGTGCTTCATACAGCTTTAAGCGATATTAATTTCAATTTTGGCTAGTATTTTTCTTAACTTGCAGCTACTATTTAAACCAATTTCTCATGTTAATGATATAACATAAACTTAGGACAGGGGATGGCTTGTGTTTTCTTTTAAACGCAAAAAGGCAGCTTTATTGGGGATCGACATCAGCTCGACTTCCATAAAACTGTTGGAATTAAGTAAAAACGGTGACCAGTACAAGGTAGAAGCTCAGGCTGTTGAGCCACTTCCAGCCGATGCTGTTGTCGAAAAAAATATTCAGGATGCCGAAGCTGTCGCTGAAGCCATCAAGAAAGCCATCAAAAGAACAAACACCAAAGCCAAGTTCGCCGCCGTTGCTGTTGCTGGTTCAGCCGTTATTACCAAATCTATCCAGATGCCTGCTGCTCTAAGCGATAATGAACTTGAAGAGCAAATCCAGCTTGAAGCAGATCAATACATTCCCTATCCTCTTGATGAAATAAATCTCGATTTTCAAATCATTGGACCATCCGAGAAAGCACCGGATATGAACGATGTTTTACTGGCAGCCTCTCGCAGTGAAAACGTAGAAATTCGTACTGCCGCTCTCGATATGGCTAATCTGACCGCTAAGATAGTTGATGTAGAAGCCTATACCATCGAAACATCTGTCCCGATGGTGGTTGAAAAGATCCCGGAAATAACCAGTGACAGCATTATTGCTGTTATTGATATCGGCGCAACAATGACCAGCCTGAACGTTATTATTAACAACATGTTAATTTATACACGTGAGCAGGCATTTGGTGGAAAACAACTGACTGAAGAGATTATGCGTCGTTACGCACTTTCTTATGAAGAAGCAGGACGACTGAAAAAAGAAGGCGGTTTACCTGATAACTACATTCCAGAAGTATTAGAACCCTTTAAAGAAACCATGGCTCAACAAGTCAGCCGTTTTCTGCAGTTCTTCTACACAGCAGGACACCATGATAACGTCGACATCATTGTTTTAGCAGGTGGCTGCGCGTCTATCGCAGGCATTGATGAGCATATTGAAGAGCAGTTAGGTGTAAAAACAATTATTGCTAACCCGTTTTCAAATATGAGTTTATCGAACAAAATCAACCCAACCACTTTAAGTAACGACGCCCCATCGATGATGATTGCTTGCGGTCTGGCATTAAGGAGTTTTGACGATGGCCCATATTAATCTACTCCCATGGCGCGATGAACTCCGCGCAGAGCAAACTAAACAATTCACCAACAGTGCACTGCTTTCTGCTGTTTTTGCTGGTGTTGTTTTCTACGCCCTTTACTCACAATTTAATGGCCAGCTAGAAAACCAGAAACGCCGTAATAACATATTAAATACTGAAATTTCAAAGCTTGATACCGAGTTAAAAGAAATTCAGGATCTGGAAACAACAAAAAACAAATTACTGGCAAGAATGGATATCATCCAGTCACTCCAGCAAAAACGTCCACAAATCGTACATATTTTTGATGAAATTGTGAGGACAGTACCTGATGGCATTACCCTACTGACTCTTGAACAAAAAGGGGACGACCTCACGATAAAAGGACTTGCCGAATCAAATGGTCGAGTTTCTGCTTATATGAGAAACATTGATGCTTCAGAATGGATGTCCAGTCCCAAACTTGAATATATCGAAACCAAACAAAAATCTTTTAGGAATGCAGAATTTGTTTTAAATGTTAAACAATCTGCGCCTGATATAAAAGAAGATGAGGGTCAATCATGAATTTTTCTGACCTGAAAAATATTGATGTCAGCGATATCTCTGAGAAGATCCAGAACTTTGATCCCAATGACCTGAAAAATATTGGATCGGCGCCAAAGCCCGTAAAAATTATTGCTTTAATACTTATTTTTATTACAGCATTATCGTTAGGTTATTTTCTTAAAATCACAAAACTTAACACTCAGCTCGAGCGATTAGTTGCTAAAGAAAAAACACTTCGCCAAACGTACGACTCTAAACAGGCAACTGCAGTTAATTTAGAGGCCTACACCCAGCAACTGGACGATATGCGTAAATCGTTTGGTACATTACTCAGACAACTACCAGACAAAACAGAAATTGAATCATTACTGACTGACATTTCGCAAACAGGAATTGCAGCGGGTCTGGAAATAGAATTTTTCAAACCTGACCGGTTAATATCTAAAGAATTCTACTCAGAGTATCCAATCAAGCTTAAAGTTAGTGGTCGCTACCACCAGTTTGCTAATTTTATAAGTGGAGTTGCAGCACTACCTCGAATTGTAACTCTGCAAGACATAAAAATTGCTGCTGAAAAAAAAGACAGTGTCAAAATGGTGATGGATCTGACAGTGGTCACTTATCAGTATCTTGAAGAATCTGCAGGTGGAAAAATATGAGCCATTCTTCCAGAATTTTCTTTAGTGTTCTTGTAGTCAGCATACCTTTGTTGTCCGGTTGTACTAAAAACAACAGCGACCTAACTGCTTATATTGAATCCGTTAAAACCAAACATCAGGGTGCCGTTAAACCCATCCCTCAATTTAAGCCATATAAAAACTTTGTTTATTCAGCTTCAGAACTCAGAGACCCGTTTGAACAGGAAGTTAATCTCGATATCGATGACGCTGACGCCAAGAACTCACTCAAACCAAATAAAACAAGACCTAAAGAACAATTAGAGTCTTACCCTCTGGATACCTTACGCATGGTCGGTATTCTAGAACAAAATAATATTAAATGGGGCCTAATCAAAGACCCTACTAATGTAGTACACAGAGTCTTGCCTGGTAATTATGCCGGACAAAACGAAGGACAAATTGTTCTCATCAGTGAGAACGCAATTGAATTTTTAGAAATAGTCGCCGATGGTCTCGGTGGTTACATCGAACGAAAAGCATCGCTTGCCTTGGGCAAAGACTAATTTCAGGAGTTAATTATGAATAATGTATTCATAAAAAAGATATTTACCTCGACAGTTTTACGAACAACACTGACCATAACTCTGCTTATTGGTTTGTTTACGGGCAATCAAGTTACTGCCGAATCACTTTCTTCCATTGAATCTGTTAGATACGCTACCCTGCCCGGAAACAGAGTACAGATTATTCTTGGCCTTGATAGAGAAGTAAAAACACCTCTGAGTTTTACTATCGATAATCCAGCACGAATTGCTTTTGATTTTGCAAACACCATCAGCAAGCTTCCTAAGCGTTCCGAACCTATTGGCGTCGGCATCGCACAATCTGTAACAGCTATCACTGCAAAAAACAGAACCCGCGTTATCTTAAACCTGACTGAAATTGTTCCTTATCAGGTAAACACTGAAGGCAATCAGGTCTACATCACACTAGAAACTCAGGGTTCAAGTGACGCAACGATCTTTGCAGGTTCTGAAAACAATAACGCCAGTGGTAGCAGCACAATTGAAGACACTCAACGCCTAACTGAAACAGGTCGCGGCATTCGTAAAATAGATTTCCGTCGCGGCGAAAATGGTGAAGGCCGTGTCGTCGTCACGTTAAGCCACTCTAATCTACCTATGGATGTAAATGAAGAATTTGGCAAAATAGTTATCAACTTCCCGAATTCGAAACTGCCTTCATCTTTACGTCAACGTCTTGATGTACTTGATTTTGCTACCCCTGCTAAAACCATCGATAGCTTTGAACAGGATGGCGCAACCAGAGTTGAAATCGAACCGGTCAACAATGACTTTGAACATCTGGTTTATCAGTCAGACAATATTGTAACGGTCGAACTCAAGAAAATTTCTAAAGAAGAACTGGAAGATAAGAAAAAGGAAAAATTTGGTTACGTTGGCGAAAGACTTTCATTAAATTTTCAGGACATTCCAATTCGCGCTGTATTACAGTTAATTGCTGACTTCACCAACCTTAATGTGGTTGTTAGCGACACCGTAACCGGCAATCTGACATTACGTCTGAAAAATGTTCCATGGGATCAGGCCCTGGACATCATTCTTAAATCGAAAGGTCTAGCTAAACGTGAATCTGGCACAGTAATGCTGATTGCGCCAAGTGAAGAAATTGCAGCTCAGGAAAAAATTGATCTTGAAGCACAACAAGCTGTTACAGAATTAGCTCCGCTTCAGTCTGCTTTCTTTACTATTAACTTTGCTAAAGTTGTTGAACTAGAAAAATTATTTAAAGATGAACAAAGCCTGTTAACTTCTCGCGGTTATGTTTTGATAGATGAGCGCACTAACTCCATTATGATTAAGGATACTGAAAGCTCACTGGCAGAAATCCGCCGAGTTCTCACTAGACTTGATATCCCGGTTAAACAAGTCCTGGTTGAATCCAGAATTGTTATCGCTAATGAAAAATTCAAAGAAGAGTTTGGTACACGATTCGGGTCTAACACCGTATCAAGTTCTGGTGACAACCTGACAGCAACCAGTGGTACCATTTCAGGCACCAATACTTCTGTTACTGGAACACTTAACAACCTGGCAGCAGGCGATCCAGCATTACCAACCAATTTAGGTGGTGTACCTGACCGTTTAAATGTCAATTTACCAGTACTGAATCCGACCGGTGCATTCTCTCTTGCAATTCTTGGAGAGAACAGCCTGGTTGATCTGGAATTATCTGCTCTGCATGAAGAAAATGAAGGCGAGATTATTTCCAGCCCACGTGTTATCACAGCTGATAGAAAAGAAGCCTTTATTGAACAAGGTGTGGAAATACCTTACCTGTCAGCAACATCAAGTGGTGCCACTCAGGTTTCATTCAAAAAAGCTGTACTGGCCATTAAAGTAACACCACAGATAACTCCTGATGACCGAATCATTCTTGATTTAAAGATCAATAAAGATTCAGTTGGTGAGGTCTTTGCAAATATTCCAAGTATTGATACCCGGGAAGTAAATACACAGGTTTTAGTCAATAACGGTGAAACAGTTGTATTAGGTGGTATCTACGAGTCAATTCAGCGTAACGAAGAAGACAAGGTACCTTTCCTCGGCGACTTACCTCTCATCGGCGGATTATTCCGACATACACTTGAAGAAAAAGAGAAGAATGAGCTATTAATCTTTGTAACACCTAAAGTTCTTAAAGAAACGCTTGAACTCTAATTAAAAACCAGCCGCTATCTCGCTTAATGTGGGATAGCGGCATACATAATATTAATTGTGACTGAAATACGGTCACATTCTGTGCGTATAAAGAAATCACGGAAACTTGCGGAGCTGGACATGAAACACAATACATTGATGAAATTATTTGCCATAAGCACAAGTATGGCGACTTTGTATGGCTGTGGTGGCGACCCTGCTTTTAGTGTTAACACTTTACAACTCGGTAATGGTATTGGGGATAATTTCACTGCTTCTGCTTTACAAATAGAAGATGGTGCCATTGCCGGAACTTCTGATATCGACGTCCATTTGGTTGATGACGATGGTCTATTATCCAGTGAACCTGTTACAGTTACTTTTACCTCTGCATGTATTGTCACCGGTGACGCCACAGTCACTCCTGCAAGTGTTCAGAACTCAAATGGCATTATATCAACGACCTACACAAATATTAGCTGCACTAGTGATGACGATGTTGTTGCAACAACCAATACATCGCCTCTGTTAACAGCTACAGGTGTTGTAACACAAACCACTGTCGGTCCAATAGTAATAACCCAGGATGAACTTGCCATTGGTAGCTTCTCTGGAGGCACTTTTACAGCCGGCTCATTAGCAGCATCAGCAACAACTATTCTACCTGGAGGCAGCACTTTAATAACCGTTGATATTGTTGATAATCAGAATCAGGCGTCATCTGAGCCAATGGATATTGCGTTTACGTCACCCTGTGTTGCATTTGGCTATGCAGGTTTTGACCAAAGCACTGTAGCTAATACAAATGGCACGATTACCGTCCAATTTACAGATAATAACTCTGGTTGTCTTGCCACTACGGTTAAAGCCGAAGCCACATTAACTGACCCTAACACAACCAAAACCTTAGCTCTGAATGGAACAGTAGCCACAGTAGCTTTAACAGTTAGTGCCAACGCGCCTGTGACAGCTGGTACTCTTTCTATTGGTAATGGTATTGGTTCAGGCTTTGATAATGGAAAACTGAATATTCAAAGCCCAAGCTTAACTACTGGAGGCAGCTCTCTAATAACCGTTAATATTGTTGATGATAATAATCTACTAGATACTACAAACAGCAATACCGTCAATTTTCAGATTCAGTGCGACAACCTAGGAGCCTATACGCTATCAGCAGCCTCTGTTACTAATTCTACTGGTGTATTTTCAACTACATTCACTGATGTTAGCTGTAATGGCACGGTTAATATTGCCGCCTATGCCACATTAAATGGCGAAACAAAAATAGCATCAGATTCATTATCAATAGGTACAACTTCTCCTACCGAAACCTACTCTATAGGTGAATTAACAGGTGGTGGGTTTGTTGCCGGACAGATGAATCTTTCATCTAACTCTTTAAATGCTGGTGAATCTTCTCAAATCACTGTGCATGTTGCAGACTCTGCAGGTAACCTTTATACATCGATAGATACTCCTGTTGTTTTTAACTCAACATGTGTCGGCCAGGGTACTGCCACTATCGATGTAGGTGATGGTAGCGCTGAAACCAGCACAACAACAACAGGTACTGCTACGGCCACCTATCAGGCAACTGGCTGTATTGGTAACGATACGGTAACCGCAACTGCCTCAAGCTTAAATGGCACTACCAATGCATCAGCCACAATCACAGTAGTAGCTGCTGCCTTTAATACAATTGAGTTTGTATCTGCCACCCCTACCCAAGTAGGAATACAGGGTATGGGCTTAAATGAAACAACTAACGTGAAATTTAAACTGGTTGATGAATCAAACGGTCCAGTAGAAGGCCAGACAGTCAACTTTTCATTATCAAATAGTGCTGGTGGTATTTCGCTAACTAACGCATCTGCTGTGAGTAGCTCAAACGGTGAAGTTACTGCGGTAGTTCAATCAGGTAAAGTACAGGCTAACTTTGTCGTCACGGCCTCAACAACGGTTGGCGCAACAACTTATGTTGCCTCATCAAATACAATCTCAGTTCAGGATGCTATTCCTGCTCAAAACGGTTTATCACTGGTTGCCAGCTCACTAAACCCTGAAGGTTATAACAAGGTTGCAACGGTCTCAATTACGGCTTATGTCAATGACCGAAACAATAACCCGGTACCAGATGGTAACCGTGTTAACTTCCTAGCTGAATGTGGCAATATAGGAGGTAGCTGCGAAACCATCAGTGGCTCTTGTTCAGTAGACTGGGTAACAACACCAATTAATTGTACTGCATACAGCGATAGCACAGACCTCGGTAAAGTTTCGGTCATGGCCTACATAGATGGTGAAGAATCGTTCCTTGATGCCGATGCAAACGGTGAGTTTGGAACTGGAGATACTGTCCTGACAAATAATGAAGAAGCTTATATGGACTATGACAATAGCGGTGGCTTTAATGGTGCAAACGATGCTTACCAAGACTTTAATGGCAATGGTACACATGATAACGCTACCGCTCTGGGTCTAGGCTTTAACGGAGCACTCTGCGTTAGTAATTGCGGCACCACAGACCGAGTACACGTATACAAAAACACAACATTGATTGCATCAGCGTCATCCTCTGCAGTCGTATTTAGCGTAGGTAGTGCTGACGCTACGGCTTCAGCTGTTACTAACTTCACTTTCACGGTTAAAGACAGTAATGGCAATATTATGCCTGCTGGTACCAAAATCAATATAACCACTTCTACAGGTACAATAGCTACGAGCCCTGCTTTTACTGTAAACAACGGCAATCCTATTTCTGCCGGTGAAATTACTTCAGCAACTACCTACTCTGCGACATTTATTGCAGGCTCAGCTGGAGATAGCGGTTTAATTACAGTTAAGGTTGAAGCTCCTAGTGGAACAACCACTTTCAGCTATTTAAGTATCCAGTAACTCACAGTAAATTAGCGTAACTAAATCCCCTTCTCGAAGGGGATTTTTGTTTTTACACTATTCTCGTTATAATTTTTAAATGAAATCCACAAATATTTTTCTGATCGGCCCAATGGGCGCAGGTAAAACCACTGTTGGCAGGTTATTAGCTCAAAAGCTTTCGCTGACCTTTATCGATAGTGATCACGAAATCGAAAAGCATACCGGCGTTGATATTCCTTTAATCTTTGAAAAAGAAGGTGAGGAAGGTTTTCGTAAACGTGAAGCTGATATTATTGATGAATTAACACAGCAACGGAATATTGTGCTGGCCACCGGTGGTGGTGCCGTCATTAAAGAAGAAAACAGAAAACACCTAATCAACCGTGGCCTGGTGATATATCTTCAGGCCGACATCAAACTTTTGATTCGCCGCACCCGAAAAGATCGTAACCGACCTCTGCTTCAGGGACCAAACCCTGAAAAGAAGTTACGAGAGATAATGCAGCAACGTGAGCCGCTGTATCGCCAGACTGCTGATCATACAATCGATACGGGCAAATACTCAGTGCAGGCCATCATTAACCAGATTCTGGAATATCAGAAAAAACAAACACTTCTGAGTTAAAAACAACGCGATAAACAGGCTTTTCAGTTTATAATGGTCCGATTGAATTATTACACTGGATACAAAACGGCATAGTTTATGATAACTCTGAATGTTGACCTGGGCGAACGTAGCTACCCTATTTACATTGGCACTGATCTGTTAAATCAGGCTGAATTATTAACCTCACACATCACGGGCAACAGCGCTCTAATCGTGACCAATGAGACAGTTGCTCCGCTTTATCTGGACGTTGTAAAACAACATCTTGGCAACATCAAACATGAAGTAGTGATTCTGCCTGACGGCGAACAGTTTAAAAATCTCGATGTACTCAACCTGATTTATGATGCTCTACTCAGCAACCAGTTTGACAGAAACACCACACTGATTGCTTTAGGTGGCGGTGTTATTGGGGATATTACCGGCTTTGCTGCTGCAACCTATCAGCGTGGCGTTAACCTTATTCAGATTCCAACCACACTCCTCTCACAAGTTGACTCATCAGTCGGTGGCAAAACAGCGGTTAACCATGCCATGGGTAAAAACATGATCGGCGCCTTTTACCAGCCTAAAGTTGTGATCGCTGATACCAACACATTGAACACACTTGATGACCGCCAGTTAAGCTCTGGCTTAGCTGAAGTGATTAAATATGGTTTGATTCGTGACAAAGAATTTCACGAATGGCTAAAAGAACACATGCACGCATTATTAAAACGTGACCCATCAGCATTAGCCCATGCCATTGAAAGATCCTGCCAGAACAAAGCTGAAGTTGTCTCTGCCGATGAAAAAGAAAGTGGCCAGCGTGCTTTATTGAATTTAGGCCATACATTTGGTCACGCCATAGAAACCGGTATGGGCTATGGCGAATGGTTGCATGGTGAAGGTGTTGCAACTGGTATGGTAATGGCGGCAATTTTATCGGCCAAATTAGGTAACATTTCTGAACAGGATGCTTGCGAAATCAGACACCTGATTGAAATGGCAAAGTTGCCGGTACATGCACCCGAAGCATTAACAGCGAAAGGTTTTAAAAAATTAATGGCTGTTGATAAAAAAGTTCAGGATGGAAAAATTAGATTCATCCTGCTAAACGCAATTGGTGATGCCTACATAACTGACGACTACGATGACAGTCAATTAACCGACTGCATTAATTGCAGTTATTGCTGAGTGTAAACAAACAATGACTCAAAATTCTCATCTAATTCTTGCACCCTACGCCTGCAGCGATGCCACCAGCAGAGGACAATTACATAATGAGAATCCACCGAGCCATCGAACACTTTATCAGCGTGATCGTGATCGAATAATTCACAGCGCCGCCTTCAGAAGGCTTGAATATAAAACCCAGGTTTTTGTTAATCACGAAGGCGATCTCTTTCGAACACGATTAACGCATTCAATTGAAGTCGCACAAATTGGACGATCAATAGCACGCGAACTTCAGCTCAACGAAGATTTAACCGAAGCGATCGCGTTATCACACGATCTGGGGCACACGCCTTTCGGTCACGCCGGACAAACAGCCTTAAATAAATGCATGAAAGAGTACGGCGGCTTTGAACATAATTTACAGTCATTGCGCATTGTTGACAGTCTCGAAGAGCGTTACGCAGATTTCAAAGGTATCAATTTAACCTTTGAATCACGCGAGGGAATTTTAAAACATTGCTCAGTAAAAAATGCCAAATTGCTTGGCGAACTGGGACAACGATTTCTAAATAACACACAACCGTCACTGGAAGCACAACTGACAAACCTTGCTGATGAAATCGCCTACAGCAACCATGATATTGATGATGGTTTACGTTATGGCCTGCTCAGCTTTGATGAGATGATGGAAGCGACCCTATTCCGTCAGCAATATGAATATGTTGTTAAAAAATATCCTGATCAAAACAAAAGAATACTTACTCATGAAATAATTCGTCGAATGATCAGCCACATGGTTGTAGACCTGATCGAAAATAGTAAGAAAAATATCTTATCTGCTAACCCACAATCACCTGATGATGTTCGCAATCATGACAAACCACTGATTGCATTTAGTGATGAACTACAGCAACAAGCTACCGAACTGAAGCAATTCATGTTCAAAACATTGTATCGTCACTACCGTGTGCACAGAATGAGTATCAAGGCCTCGCAAACCATTACAGCCTTGTTTGATGTATTTATTAAAGATCTGCGCATTTTGCCACCGGAAGCACAGCAACATTGCCGTTCACTGTTTGAAAAAGAAGGAGATAACGGTAATATACGTGGAGTTGCAGATTATATTGCCGGCATGACTGATCGTTTTGCGATTGTTGAATATGAGCGTATATTCAACCCAAGGCAGTTATCAATGATTAATTTGATACCCTAAAAAAGTTAAACCACAAGTTTAGCTATAAAAAAAACAGGAAAATTAATTTTTCATCAATGGATGCTCTAGACCCAAAAGACCTGCACCCCCGAACCATGCTTGGTATGAAGCTCATCCAGCAACCGTTCAGCAAAATACCTGATGCTGAAAACCTGTTTGATTTCGATGCGCTGAAACAAACGCGCGATACGGTCTCACACCATTTGCAGTTCAGTCATTTATTAATGGTTATTCAGGGGCGCAGTGGCAGCGGCAAAAATAGTTTTGCAAACAGTCTGATAGTCAGTGACCATCCCGCACTTTATTTTTTCAATGCAACCGCCGAAGCTGGCGACAGCTTACAGTCAATCCTGAGCAAAGCAGCTGAAAATAATCACGCTGACAGCATTCAGGTTCTGGAAAAAAGAATTCATGACATTATGTACAGGGGTCAGCAACCTGTATTAATTATTAATGATGCGGAACAGGTAGATGAACGTGAATTACATCAGTTAATAAAGTTCTGTCAGGGAAAAAAGGACGAAAATCAGCAAACTCAATTAAAATTGCTTTTACTGGGTGATCACAGCCTTGAAAAAAGAATCGAGCAAAATGGTATTGTGAATCATAACCAGTTTTACATTATCGATTTACCGCAACTAAACGTCAGTAATACAGAAGCATTTTTAATGCACCGCCTCACCTCTGCCGGTTTTCGTGATGCACCACCTTTTACCAAAGCTGATATTACAAATATTTACAGCATGGCAAATGGTAATCCTGTTTCAACACTGGAGTATGCTGCCGAATCATTAAACAACAACAAAAGTCTTTATGAGGAAGATTTTTCAGATAATCGAAAAACAAAAAAGATACTGATTGTATTTGGTGCCGCCCTGTTTATTGCCGCATTTATTTACAACAGCCTGTTAACACCAGAAAAAGATAACAACGAGCAGATAGAATTACCAACACCTGACCTCACAGAAAACAAAGCCATTGATCATCTGTTCAATCCTTCTACTAATACCATGGATGTTAAGCAAAACAATAATGCCGAGCTATTACCAGGTGAAGCACCGGACAGTCTCGCACCAGAAATTATTTTACCTCCCCGGGATAAGATGGTTCAAATTCCTGAGCCCGAAACGCTAAATAATCTGACAGCAACGAACACAGCAGCCGAACAAAAAACCATATCGTCAGAAATAATTCAAAGCAGTAAGCCGGCTTCAGTTACCGAGAATACCAGCTCTTCCGGAATTAAACCTCCCGAGCCCGTTATAGAAAAAGCCATTATAGATAAACCCGTGCCAGACAAACCGGTTATAAATAAACCTGGGACAGATAAAGTTGAAACAGCGCCAGTAAAAACAGTCGATATCAAAAAAACTATTGCTGTTAAAAAGCCAACGGTAACTAAGGCAGATAAAATCACCAAATCTTTTACCGATGCAGGCGTCCGCTCTCCTGACTGGCTTTTAGAGCAACCAGCCAGTAACTGGAGCTTACAGATTCTCGGTGCACACAAACCGGAAACATTACTAAGCTATGTTCATCAACACCAGCTTGGTAATAAGGTCGCTTATTTTAGAACCCGATTAGCAAAGCAGGACTGGCACGTTATTCTTTACGGCCAGTACCCCAGTAAAGACAAGGCTAAAGCTGTTATCCCCTATTTACCTAAATATATTCAAAACAACAGCCCCTGGCCTAAAGACGTAAAATCAGTCCAAAAAGCCATTATTCAGCACAAAAAACTGCAAAAATAGCCAAAATTAGGCTAATTCCCCCACTAACGTTAAGTATGAAAAATCCTATTTCAGAGATAATAACGTGTTATCTTTTTTTTAGGGTTGGCTTCCTGTAAAATGTCCTGCCCCATAAATGGCCTGCATCGCTCGCCAAAAGGCATGGGGATTGTTAAAGATTTGATTTCAAAAGGGATTTTCTGAGGAAGCGAAATAACCGTGTGTATTTCCGACTGAAGAAAATTCCGTTTAAGATCAAAGATAAAGCAAGATAATGTCTTTTGGCGAGTAATGCAGGCCTTCGGGCCGAATCACCGGATCTGAGCCAAAGTATTGGCTAAATCACCGGAATTTAAGAATTTTTACGGTATCTGAGGCTACACCCTCGGATATTCAGAGGCAGTTATGAGCGAAAAAAACACAGTTTTTAATCAATATCGTTTACCTAAAAAGCACGGTTTGTATGACCCTGCTAATGAAACTGAGAACTGCGGTGTTGGTTTTGTTGCCCATATTAAAGGTGAGCCTAGCCACCAGATCGTATTAGATGCGGACCATATTCTGCGTCGTATGGAGCATCGTGGTGCTTGTGGCTGTGAAACAAACACCGGTGACGGCGCTGGTATCATGACTGGCCTGCCTTATGCATTTCTGACTCGTGTTGCTAAAGAAACCTTTGATGTTGATCTGCCTGCCAAAGGTCAATATGCAGCGGGTAACGTATTTTTACCGGTTGATGAAAAAGAACGCGCTCAATGCAAGAAGCTGGTTAACGAATTGATCGAAGCTTCTGGCCAGAAACTAATCGGCTGGCGTGAACTACCTGTTGATCCTATCAAAGCAGATATCGGTGCTACCGCTCGCCATGCAATGCCTCATATGGAGCAGTTGTTTGTAGCTGCTGCGGACGGCGTTGACACTGAAGTATTTGAACGCACACTATATATATTACGTAAAGATGCGACTCACACGATCCGCGCTGATCAAAATATCAAACAAGCAGAACTGTTCTACTTCTGCTCGTTATCAACCAAAGTTATCGTTTATAAGGGCATGCTGAACCCTGATCAGATGATGCCGTTCTACACCGATCTGAATGCAGAAGATTACACTTCGCATCTGGCCATGGTGCATTCACGTTTTTCTACCAATACCTTCCCTTCATGGGATCGTGCGCAGCCTAAGCGTTTCATGAGTCACAATGGTGAGATCAACACGCGCTTAGGTAATGCTAACTGGATGACAGCGCGTGAAGGCACCGCTGAAAGTAAACTATTCGGTGATGACATCAAACGTGTGCTGCCTGTTATTGAGTCAGAAGTATCTGACTCCGGTAGTTTCGATAACGTTTTAGAATTCTTATTAATGGGTGGCCGTAGTCTGCAGGAAGCTGTGATGATGATGGTACCTGAAGCATGGCAGAATGATGCCAGCATGTCTGAAGAAAAACGTGCTTTCTACGAGTACCAGTCAGCCCTGATGGAACCATGGGATGGCCCGGCATCTATCGTATTTACTGATGGCAGTTATATCGGCGCAACACTTGACCGTAACGGTCTGCGCCCAAGCCGCTATTACCTGACTCATGATGACCGTGTGATCATGGCATCAGAAGTCGGTGTATTACCGGTTGATTCTGACAATGTAAAACTCAAAGGCCGTTTGCAGCCAGGTAAAATGTTCCTGATCGATTTCGATAAAGGTCGCATGATTCCTGATGAAGAATTAAAACACGAATTCGCGAAGAAACAGCCATATCATCAATGGTTAACTGATCAACGCATTTCATTGTCACAGTTAGAACCAGCTAAAGAGTCTCACGGTTTTAGTCAGGACGATTTATTACCACGCATGCGTGCTTTTGGTTACACCTCAGAAACCATGCAGTTCATGTTGATGCCTTTAGTTAAAGAAGGCCGTGATCCGGTTGGCTCCATGGGTAACGATGCAGCTCTTGCCTGCATGTCTGATAAATCTCGTATGATTTACGATTACTTCAAGCAGTTATTCGCGCAGGTGACTAACCCGGCGATCGACTCGATTCGTGAAGAAGTCGTGATGTCATTACAGTGTTACATCGGTCCAGAGAAAAACATTCTGGAATCAACCGAAGAGCACGCGCACCGTTTATTAGTACCACACCCAATTCTGACAAATGAAGAACTGGCTGCACTGAAACACATAAATTTCCGTGGCTGGACAACTCAGACTATCGATATCACTTACGATATTTCAGAAGGTGCAGCCGGACTTGAAAATGCAATCACACGTATTTGTACCGAAGCCGAGCAAGCGATTGCTGATGGTCACAGCTTAGTAATCATGTCAGATCGCAAGATCAGTGCAGATCGCGTACCGGTTAGTGCATTGTTAGCATCAGGTGCCGTGCATGGCCATTTAGTTAAAAAACATTTACGTACCCGCATCGGTCTGGTTCTGGAATCGGGTGAAGCACGTGAAGTACACCATCACTGTCTGTTAACCGGTTACGGTATTGATGCCATCAACCCATACCTTGCCTTTGAGGCACTGTGGGATGCGCAGCGTAAAGGTTTACTGGAAAGCGATGCACACAACACTGACGAAAAAATTGTTGAAGGCTATCGTAAGTCGGTTGGTAAAGGCATGTTTAAAGTCTTTGCGAAAATGGGTATCTCTACACTGCAATCTTACAAAGCCGCGCAGATTTTTGAAGCGGTTGGTTTAGCAGATGAGGTTATTGCGCGCTGCTTCAAAGGCACTGCAAGCCGTATTCAGGGCGTTAACTTTGATGTGCTGGCTGAAGAATCAATCCGTCGTCACGGTTTAGGTTATTCACCTCGCGAAACAAATGTTGCCGTGTTACCTAACCAGGGTGATATGCACTGGCGCGCTAAAGGCGATTCACACATGTGGAACCCTGAAAGCATTTCTAACTTGCAGCAAGCGGCTCGCTCTGGCGACAAAGGTGTTTACGAACGTTTTGCAAAAATGGCCAATGCTGATACCGCAAAATGTACCTTACGTGGCATGTTAGATTTCAACAACGATGCAAATGGCGGCGCTATCGACATTTCTGAAGTTGAATCAGCTAAAGACATTGTTAAGCGTTTTGCGACGGGTGCGATGAGCTTCGGTTCAATCTCACCAGAATCACACGAATCATTAGCCATTGCTATGAACCGCATGGGTGGTAAATCAAACACCGGTGAAGGTGGTGAAGATTCTGCACGCTGGACGCCTGAAGCAAATGGCGACTCACGTCGTTCTGCTATCAAACAGATTGCATCAGGTCGCTTCGGTGTAACGATTGATTACTTAACCAATGCAGATGAGCTACAAATTAAAGTTTCACAGGGTGCGAAGCCAGGTGAAGGTGGTGAGTTACCGGGCACTAAAGTTGATGATTTGATTGCACGCTTGCGTCACTCAACACCGGGCGTTGGTTTAATCTCGCCTCCTCCGCATCACGATATCTATTCAATCGAAGATTTAGCGCAGCTGATTCACGATTTGAAAAATGCAAACAGAGCTGCACGTATCTCAGTTAAGTTAGTTGCAGAAAACGGTGTTGGTACAATTGCATCGGGTGTAACAAAAGCGCACGCTGATCACATTGTAATCGCGGGTCATGATGGCGGTACTGGTGCTTCACCAATAACTTCTATCAAACACGCTGGTCTGCCTTGGGAATTAGGTGTTGCTGAAACGCATCAAACATTAGTTATGAATGATTTACGTTCGCGCGTAGTTATTCAAACTGACGGCCAGATGAAAACAGGTCGTGATGTTGCAATTGCTGCTTTACTGGGCGCTGAAGAATATGGTTTTGCTACTGCACCATTAATTACTTTAGGTTGTGTGATGATGCGTAAGTGTCACTTAAACACTTGCCCGGTTGGTATCGCTACACAAGATAAAGATTTGCGTAAGAAATTTAAAGGCAAGCCTGAGCATGTCGTTAACTACCTGTTCATGGTGGCCGAAGACATGCGTCAGTACATGGCTCAACTAGGTTTCCGTACGATCAACGAGATGATCGGCCGTGTTGATTGTTTAACAGCCGCAACTGATTCTGAGCACTGGAAACAAAGTGGTATTGATTTAACCATGCTATTAACGCCAGCTCAAAAGCCACATGAAAATGTTGAAGTGCATCAAACAATTAAACAAGACCACGGTCTTGAAGATGCATTAGATAACCAGTTAATTGAACTGGCGAAAGACGCGCTTGAGAACGGTAATAAAGTTGATATCGAATTACCAGTGATCAACATCAACCGCGTTGTTGGCACCATGCTGTCGAATGAAGTATCGAAAAAATACGGTGCAGCGATGCTGCCTGATGACACCATCAATATCAAACTGAACGGTTCTGCTGGTCAGTCTTTAGGTGCCTTCCTTGCAAAAGGTATCAGCATTGAAGTTGAAGGCGATGCAAACGATTACGTCGGTAAAGGTTTATCTGGCGGTCGTGTTGTTGTTTACCCGGCGAAGAACAGTTCGTTTGTTGCAGAAGAAAACATCATCGTTGGTAACGTCTGCCTATACGGCGCAACCAGTGGTGAAGCATACTTCCGTGGTATCGCAGCAGAACGTTTCTGTGTACGTAACTCGGGCGCTAAAGCCGTTGTTGAAGGTATCGGTGATCACGGTCTGGAATACATGACGGGTGGCCGCGTTGCTGTCCTCGGTTCTGTTGGTCGTAACCTTGCAGCCGGTATGAGTGGCGGTGCAGCTTATGTATGGGATCATGCAGGCGACCTGTCAACCAAGTGCAATATGGGCATGGTTGAGTTAGAAACTGTTTCTGCTGATGAAGATATTGCAGAGCTTAAAGAGATGATTGAAAACCATCTTAAATACACTGGCTCTGAAGTAGCTGAACGTTTGTTAAATGACTGGGACGGTGCATTAAGCCAGTTCGTTAAAGTCATGCCAACAGACTACAAACGTGTACTTGAAGAACAAAAGAAAAAGGCAGCTGCTGCCTAAATATAAAAGACAGAGTTTAAACAGTCGCTTCGCCAGATAATAACTATTCTGGCTGAAGTACACGTTTAATGTAAAAACAGATTAGCGAAGAAGAATTATGGGTAAAGTAACAGGCTTTAAAGAATTTGAACGTAAGTCAGCACCGTATCGCGATGCGACTGAACGCCTGAAAGACTATGGTGAAATATACACACCACACGATGAAGCACACCTGAATACTCAGGGCGCACGTTGCATGGACTGCGGTATTCCTTTCTGCCAGTCAAACGATGGTTGCCCGGTTGATAACTTAATTCCTGAATGGAATGACCTGGTTTATAACAATCGCTGGAAAGATGCCAACGATCGTCTGCATTCAACTAACAACTTCCCGGAATTTACTGGTCGCGTTTGTCCTGCTCCTTGTGAAGGCGCTTGTGTACTCGGCGTGATTGAACCGGCAGTTACCATTAAAAACATTGAATGCGCAATTGTTGATCGTGCATTTGATGAAGGCTGGATAAAAGCAAAAACATCAGCTTCTCGTTCAGGCAAAAAAGTTGCCGTTGTTGGTTCAGGCCCCGCTGGTTTAGCCGCAGCTGAACAACTGAATGAAGCCGGTCATGATGTGACTGTATTTGAACGTGCAGATCGTATCGGTGGTTTGTTAATGTACGGCATTCCAAACATGAAGCTGGAAAAGAAAGTCATCGATCGCCGCGTTAATTTAATGCGCGATGCTGGCATCAAGTTTGAAACCAATGCTGATGTTGGTAACAACATCGACGTTAAAGAAGTTATGTCTAACAACGATGCACTGTTATTAGCAACAGGTGCTACGACTCCACGCGATTTACCAGTTGAAGGCCGTGATTTAAATGGTGTTCACTTCGCAATGGAATTCTTAACAGCCAACACAAAGAGTTTGTTAGATTCAAACTTAGAAGACGGCAACTATATTTCTGCAAAAGATAAACACGTTGTGGTTATCGGTGGTGGTGATACAGGTACAGATTGCATCGGTACTGCTTTACGTCACGGCTGTAAGTCGGTTGTTAACTTCGAGTTAATGCCAACACCACCAGCAGAGCGTGCAGATAATAACCCATGGCCTGCATGGCCACACATCTTCCGTGTTGATTACGGCCACGAAGAAGCAGCAAAAGTACAGGGCGAAGACCCACGTACTTATTGCAAGCTAAGTAAAAACTTCAGCGATGATGGCAGCGGCAATGTGAAAAGCGTAACTTCTGTAGAAGTAGAATGGGAAGCCGACGAAGAAACAGGTCGCTGGAACATGAAAGAAGTTGCTGGTTCAGAAAAAACCTGGGATGCCGATTTAGTGTTATTAGCCATGGGTTTCTTAGGACCTGAGCATTACATCAGTGAAGCACTCGGTGTTGATACAGATGATCGCTCAAACTACAAAGCAGAATATGGTCATTACGCAACAAGTGTAAAAGGTGTATTTACTGCAGGTGATTGTCGTCGTGGTCAGTCGTTGGTGGTTTGGGGGATTAATGAAGGGCGTGGAGCGGCTGAGGCTATTGATGGTTTTTTGAAGGGTTAAGGCTTTTTAATCTTTAAGATGTGAAAAAGCCCGGTGTTTCCGGGCTTTTTTTGTTATCTAAAATATTGTTTATTTATATGATCCTGTTTATTAGTAGGTAACTAGTGACTAGCGAGTCACGTTCATTGAATTATGTGTTCCATAACTCATTTCTTTAATACCATCATTATTTACGTCAACATAATGAATACTATTTAAGCTAGGAATGCCTGTAATAAGAGGTGATCTAGTTATTTCTTTTCCATTAAAGGGATCAACAATACTGAAATAAGATACTCCATATGCATAGATATAGTCATCTGTCGTTACACCCAGTACTAAATTTTTTACCCCAGTTCCATAATCCTCATATGCAATATTGGTAATATTGCCATCAACATTAAAATTAGAAATTTCTGAAAGCTCTGAATCATAAACTGTTACTGTATACACATAATTATTAGATTCGCGCGCAGTGATAATTTCAGGATTTCCATCAGCATCAATATCTCCAATAGAAACATTGAATTCGCCCAAGAAAAAGGTTTTATCAAATGAAAGTGTTTTCATAAGTTTATAACCCAATACTACGTCTTTGGAATAAATATCTATTCGGTTATTAAACACTGCTACTATTTCATTCTCTCCATTATTATTTAAATCAGAGACAGCAACATCCAGGCCATAAGAATTTGGAAAATAGCTGCTCCATAGAATTATCGAATTAAATGGATCAAATACATACAAATAACCTTCAACGGTAATGGTAATTAAGTCATCATGAGAGTCATTGTTCACGTCAGCTTTAACTGTGGCAATGCTCGCACCAGTGATTTCTGTAGACTCCCATTCTTTTAAATTACTACCAAAATTAAAAGCCGATACGTAAGGTGTGTACACATTGCTCGTTGACACAAAGACTTCATCAATCCCATCAAGGTCATAATCAGTTACAGTTAATGAGATATGCTCATCCCAGTTCGAATCAAGCTCATTTGAATAAGTTAATATCCCTAAAGTTTGATTGAAATTGATTAGGTAAGAGCCTTTGTAGCCATTATCACTGGTACCTGAGCCAAAAATTAAACCTATATCGTTCGTGCCTAAGTTTAGTAATTCGCCACCTATAAAAGGCCCGTCAAGCTGGCCTGGAAGGGTATTTGTCCACTCAATATCCGCCAGACTAGAAGCAACTACGAGAGAATCACCACCTGAACTACCAGCACCAGTTCCCCAGATAATTTCAAGTTGATTATCATTGTCAACATCACCGATTGTTAAGCTTGTAGACCCTCCATGTCCCGGTGATACTATTGTCAAAGTAGAATTTAATGAAGGTGATTCTAAGGAGTTATATGAATAGGCTTTAATCTGGCCATAGCTGTTAGCCCCAACTATTATTTCATCCCTTCCGTCATAATTTAAATCGGCTGTTTTTATAATAGTATTTCCATACGTATCATTTGATAGTAGTTCTGCGATTTTAGTTTTTGAAATTGCATCAAATACCTCTATAGCTGAATTGACACTAGAACCAATAATTTCATTAAGCTGGTCATTTTCTAAGTCTCCAATTGCAACAGAATGACCAAAGCCAGGCGCATACATCCATTTATTGACAAAAGTGCTTCCGTTATAAGAATAAACAAAACCACCAGAAGTAACTATTTCATTATAATTATCATTATCCACATTTCCAACAGCTAACGAAATCCCATGGTTTAAGAGGCCACTTTCCCAGATAAGCTCAAGAGTTAATGGGTTTCGTACTTGTACTTTATATGTGTCTGTGTAGTCACTTCCTACAAGTGTTATAAGATCAGGCGAGTTATTCCCGGTTACATCAGCTACTTTGATTGAGAAAATTGTTTCAGATTGGGTAGTTATTTCATTAACTATATCTTTAGTGTTACCGTCAATTTTAACAAGTTTTGATTTACGTACATTGGCATAGGATGCATCAGTTCCAATAAAAAACTCTGCATTACTGTCATTATCAATATCGTATGCGTGCAAAGAATATATTGTATGTTCATCAGCAGTTAAATCAAAAGGGTAAAACCATTCTTGAACATAATCTATACCATTAAAATTTAGAGTAAATAAACGTTTATATGAATCTGTAACTAATATTTCATTGGTCCCGCTATTATCAAAGTCGCCAATAATCATCCCTTCATTATTTCTAGGAATTTCAATTCCGCTACGTGTTAAAGGGGGTTTTCTTTGGTTATCGATTATATTTATTTTTCCTTCTATAAGCGTGCTACCAAACTCTGTTTCGAAATTTACTCCCCAATTAAATTCTGTGCGCTTTCCAAAGAGAGGGGATAATGCAGTCCATGAAATATTTCCATCATTATCTACTTTCATTCCATTTGGCCCATATACAAGAGTATAAGTTCCACCTGAGAAAGCTCCCGAAGAAATAGAGAACTCTAGCGGGGTGTTATAAGTAGTAGTTATTTCAGAATAATCAGTAGATTCACTGTTATTGGAATCACTACAAGAACTTTGAAAAAAAATAATAAGCGCAAAAATTATAGCTGTGTTTAATTTATGAGAAAAACGCAAGACAAATCATCCATTAGTAATGAGCAATAAAAATAACATTATATAAATATTCATCAAATAGTACATCAAATAGAAATAAAAGTGGTCGGTGACAAATAAGAATCATTTGCACTGAGATATTTTCAAATGTAAAAACCGGGTCAGAGAGCAATTAAATCTAATATACTAATATAAAAAATTAAAGAGATCAGAGCCCTTTTCAAAAATAAAATAAAAGACACCGGTGGTTGACCGACAACAAGTTACTTTTCTGTCAGCAGCAACAGAAAACTAACGAAAAGAATGCCGCCCCGTTAATCAATCCCTTATATAAAGCATAAGGGTTCCCTCGTCATTCGTAATATCGACGGCTGCTGCGGAACTCGCGAATGATAAAAAACACCATTCACTCAGACATCCTCGCAGAAGTCCCCGTCCATATTACGCCCTCCTCGGCTTGGTTAAATGGGAGAGGAGTAAGTCAAAACCAAAACCTGAAAGAAACGACGGGTTAGACTTTGACTTACTGGGCCCCTTGACTGAGCTGAAGAGCGAGTTAAAAACAGGGTGATTTCTGCGAGGATGTCTGAGCGCCTTTTGCGAGTTCCGCAGCAGCCCTGTTTTTGACGTGTGATGAAGGTAGCCTGTGCTTTTTACAGGCCGAAGGATCGGGGTGTATTTCTTTTGGTTCGTTTTCTTTGTACAAGCAAAGAAAATGGACTCGCCCGTGGGTGCGAATACCCACAGCCTTTGATTTTTCTTTTATAAAATATTTATAAAGAACAGCCTTATAACAAGGTTACTGATCATTCCTCCAATAACTTGAAACTTTCTCCTGAATACAAAATTGTCTTGGAAAGTATGTCGTTACTTGTTTCATTAAATACGAGCGCCGTTGTTGATATTGGAAGACCCAATGGATTATCTCCAATTTCTTTTAGCTCTGCTATTGCAGTTCCATTTTTAGTTTTTATTTCTACCACCCTATCACTACATGACCATTTACCTCGTTCATGTATTGTTGAGCGATTTTCATAATCCGCTGGCTTCCAGTGCTCAAACTTTAATGTGTATAACTCGGCATTAAGCACTAATGTAGTCAAGGACTCGGTACCACCAACAGATTTATATTCACCATAGGGAATATCGCAATTCGAACAAGCGCTGAGCAATAAAAGAATTGGTAAAAATATATTTTTCATTTCATTCTCTAATAATGCTTTGCTGTTAGCGGCTTATTACTAAGTTTATGTTGGTCTGACAGACCATTTCCGGCGCCAATCTGAAAGTGCCAGTGATCTCGACTTGTGCCTTTAAAGTCTTCATAAACACCGTGAGTAAAACCAGCATTCAGCGCTGCAACACGCGCTTTCTCATCGGTTAATTTATTGAAGCGTTTACCTGCAACATCAATAGCCAAATCTTTACCATGGTAGCTACCAGCACTATGCCCAGTAGTTTCTGCACCACCTGAGATAATAACTTTCTTTAGACCACAGCCATCAGCAAATTTTACTAACGCAGCTAATGCAGTACCCGATGGTAAAACAGTTTTAGCACTATTAAGCTGAATAACTATGCCCTTTTGAGACTTATAGGCTGGGTATAACTTATTTGAAGTAATATTTTTAACAGTGGGTGTTTTAACTGGTGCCGCCATGAAGCTCTCCCTTTCCTAATAATAATTTCCATTTACTTTCGCATAGAATACAACACTATACTTTTCAATAACAACTGCCCAATAAATAGGTTCAGAGAGTACACAATCTAATATACTAATATGCGTTCCCCGAACAGCTTTTCTTTTAAAAGACCCTGCCCTTTATTCTATTCTTATAATTTCGCTTTATTCGATAATACTCTCTTCTTAAAGGTTTTCCACAGGTGTGGGTTTGTTTTTGTGTAAAACTTTCTTACGTTTGTTGTTTTGTTTGTCCGGGTGGTGACCGAAATAGGTTTATTTCGGTTTTTTGTAAGTCAAAGTTAAAACCTGTGGGTATTCGCACCCACGGTTGTAAATATAAAACCCTAAGTCAAAACCTAACCGTCGGTGGCTGACCGACAGCAGGTCACTTTTCTGTCTGCAGCAACAGAAAACTAACGAAAAGAATGCCGCCCCGTTAACCAATCCCTCATATAAGAAATGAGGGTTCCTTCGTCATTCGCAATATCGACGGCTGCTGCGGAACTCGTAAATCATAAACAACATGATTCACTCAGACATCCTCGCAGAATTCCCCGTCCATATTTCGCCCTCCTAGGCTTGGTTAAATGGGGAGGGTGAGTCAAAGTCTAAATCTAAACAATCCATTCTTTTAGCTTTTGATTCTTCGTTTATTGTTTTGATTTACCTTTCCCCATCTGAGCAAGCCGAAGTATGAGTGATTTATGTGGGGACTTCTGCGAGGATGTTTGAGCATGCTTCTTATGCGAGTTCCGCAGCAGCCACAGAAATCAGGAGTAATAAGGGTACCTTCATCGTTTTTTTGATGAAGGCTTGTGAACTGGGGCGCATTCTTTGGGTTACGTTTCTTGTGCGAGCAAGAAAGGTAACACGCCCGTGGGTGCGCGAACCCACAGCTTTTGATTTTCTTTAATTAAAAGATCTACTGTCGGTCAGCCACCGACGCCTTTGACTTTGATCTTAAATTAAAAAATCAAAGAGATCGGTGACAAACGCTAATACTAATGATTTTAATTTTTCACCAACCTCTTTAATGATTTAAGCCCCCACTAAAGTAAACTCTTTAGATACTGTAACAATATTATTTTCAGTCGACTCTAATCTTAAATGCTTAATCGACGTGTATTCGGGATCGTTATAAAACCCCATTGCATCTGATTCTGAATTAAATTTTATAACCACATTGGTTCTTGAAGATTTTCCCTCAAGATTTTTGGCTTCATCATCAGCTACCAGAATCTCTCCGTTATATTTTTCCAATACTGGATCTGAAGCATAAATATATTGTTCATACTTTTCAGGGTTAATTACATCGTAACTGGCAATCATATAAACAGACATGTCATTCTCCTTTTAACATTGATTAAAAACTTATTCTACAACAAATGTAATAACTAATTATTACTGTTTCACTAAAGCCATTTTTTCAACTGTCTTATTAGTCCAGGCTGTGATCGCATCCCAGTCTCGGTAGTCACCTTCTTTTACACCTACAAATTTCAATAAAAAATAGAACAGCAACTTAAAAACAATTGGCAATACACTCAACTTAACTGCACCTGCAAACTGGCCGATACTCACAGGCTGAATTTCTGGGTTTATTGAACGAACCGTATCTGCGTACTTGTTTGCCTGGGCTAGTGTTTTTTCGTTGCGTTTTGCTAAGGTCAGGCAATTGAAAAAATACGCCACAGGTATTTCTTTAAATAACGCTGTATTGTTTTTGACGAAATTTCTTGCGACTGGCATCCAGGTATCGTATTGAATCGGACTGCCGACAATCACGGCGTCATAGTTTTCAAGTTGCGTTATTGTCTGGATGTTTTTAACGTCAACAGAGGCCCCCTCTTCTTGCAGCAGCTTGCCAATAAATTCGGCTACCTGCTGCGTTGACCCGTAGCCAGTGGCATAACAAACCAGGATGTGTCGATTGGTTAGTTGAGCCCCTTTTACTATCGGGCCGTTATTTATTATTTCCATTGTAAACTCCTTTCCGGCTGATACTTTGCCTGAATATTTAGGCTTATATGTTTGAAGCCGGATAGTTGGTCTAAGAGTTAAAACCTCTCTACTTTAATATGACAAGCCTGGCGATTGGTATAGATAATGAGAGTCTGATAACTGCCTGAGCAGAAATTCAGCGACATCAGCACGCGATATTTTGAGCTGGGTGGTTTTATCATCAGTCGCAAACCCATGACGGTATTGCCCTGTGTAATTGCCATCGGTAAACGCACCGGGGCGCACAATTGTCCAGTCCAGTCCGCTGGCACGGACTATTTGCTCCTGCTGTTGATGATCTGCATAAGCCTGCTTTAACAATCCCCCAAACATAATGTATTTCCAGAAGAAGTTGAGGTTTTCACGGCTATCACCCGCTCCTAAAGTAGACTGACAGATCAAGCGCTTAATTTGTTGTTGCTGCATAGCCTGAATGATATTAAGCGTACCTTTTGCTCGTACACCACCTTTCATTCCCGCGCCTAAAACAATGATCACAGCATCATATCCAGCGGCATCATGACCTGACATCGCGGCTGTAACGGATGCTGCATCCAGAACATCACCCTTAAAAGTTTTGAGGTTTTCATGCGTGATGGAGATTTTCGTCACATCACGCGCAAAGGCGGTGATGTGGTGACCATTCGATAATCCTTGATGAAGTAACTGCGTACCAACAGAGCCAGTAGATCCAAATACAAGTATATTCATAACTATTCCCTCATGTTGACTTTACATACTGTCAATTAAGATAGTGTAAAGTTAGTATATACTTGACAGCATGTCAACTAAAAAAGATACACGTTCCCATATTCTCGAAACCACCTGGAAGTTGCTGGAAGCTCATCCGGGTAAAAGCCTGAGTATGAGCGAAATAGCCAAAACCAGCGGTGTATCACGCCAGGCTTTATATTTGCACTTTAGTTCTCGGGCTGATTTGCTCATCGCAACGACCCGCTACGTCGATGAAGTCAAACAGCTTGATCAGCAGCTAGATACCGTCATGCAATGCCCAAACGGCACTGAAATGCTAAAAACCTTTGTCGAGACCTGGGGCAATTACATTCCGCAAGTATTCAATGTGTCGAAGGCACTAATGGTCACTAAAGACCACGACGAAGCTGCAGCGGAAGCATGGAGGGAGATCATGGGGTGTTTACATGCGCTATGTGATGAGATTACCAAAAGACTGAGTAATGAGAGCCGATTATCAACCAATTGGTCGCAACAAAGTGCATCTGATTTTCTCTACACGCTCGTTTCTATTTACAACTGGGAGCAACTAACTCATGAATGTAACTGGACGCAGGAGCAATACCTTCAACATATACAACATGCTGTTAAAAAAAGCTTATTAACGAAATAAATGATTAGGTATTTAAAATAAATGGGATCAGAGAGCAATTAAATCTAATATACTAATATGCGTTCAAACGATTTGTTATTCGCCTGTTGTTTATATAATATCACTACTCACCTTTAAGAATGATAAGGACATCATTATGAACAATCTAGCTACGCAATCACCAAGTGCTTCAGATTTAGCCAACGATCTAGACTTTATGGTTGGTGATCATATTTCTGGGATATGTAATTCATCTCTTGCAAAAATAAACTCACAAAACCATTGTGCCCACTTCGTTAGTCATGCGCTTAATATTCATAAAAAGGGAACCGCTGACTGCAAAACGTTTACTTATAAAGATAAACATAACCCAGCAGTCAAAAGCAGCTTTATAAGAGTTAATGAACTTTTTAATAATTGTAAGAAACGCGGAAAATGGGATCAGGCAACGACTTGTGATTCTTATCGACTCATATTCGCAACACGCGAATCAAATATAGACTCAGCTAAAACGCCACCTGTTATGCAAGACCACCCAGTAAAACATATTGGTATTTATCATAACGGTTATGTGTGGCACTACAGCAATACACTAAGACAAGTTAAGAAAGATCTTTTAGCCGAATGGATTAATACATTCACCCGAGTTTATGCTGACAAGAAAAACCCAGAGAATGAAGTTGTATTTTATTATGGAATTTTTAACTAATGAAACACGACATATTCAAAGCTTTACTACTATCACTACTAGTCATGCCATACGCATGCACCTTCGCAGATACACCAACAGGGCAGGATCTTATTCAAATTCTTTTGGATAACAAAGACAGAGTCATATCAAATAAAGATGGCTGGTGTTCACTATCTGCAGACAAACCACTTTCGGTTGAGATCATTAGAGTACTTAGCCCTCATTCAAAATTTGAAGATAACATACAAGAAGAGCTTCATTATCAATGCTCAGACTCAATCCATGAAAATAACAACAAAGCAATCCCTGTCTGGCAATGTCAGATAGGTGTTGTCGAAACGAAGAAAAAAGATAAAGAATACTTTACTAGTAGGTCAATTTTTTTCTCAATTAATAAAAAATCGAAACATATATACATGAATTCAATTAGATGTATGGATTAGCTATTCCACGCTAAAGCACCGGTGGCTGACCAGCAGCAAGTCTTTTTTATTAAAGAAAGTCAAAAAGCTGTGGGTATTATTCGGCTAACGCCTCACCCTAAGGGTCGCATATAAGGCATGCGTTCAAATAAAAAACAATTTGTCGCACCCACGGGCGAGTCCATTTTGGCAAACATGTCCATGTGTTTGCCAATATGAACTCGTCTTCCGGTGCGATGACCGGAGGTTTTGACTTTAGGTTTGCTTTTAACTTTTATTTAAAACTTTAAATTCAGATAAAAGGGCTAAAACCCTTTACTCACAAGCCATACTTCATTTTGCTAATTACCTAATATTCACTAAAATATCAATATTATTATTTTTTAAGATTATCCCCATGCCACGCTCTATACAAATAACAACTCTATTCATTACACTTTTATTTTTACAGGCTTGCGCTAACCGCTCTCCTGACAGCCTGCTTGATACTTCATTATCCCCACAACAAGTTGTGCATAGCCTGAAGCAGCAACATAAAAACTGGAAAGGCGTTAAATATCGAATGGGCGGGATGGGCAAAAAAGGCATTGACTGCTCAGGTTTTGTTTACCGAACCTTTAAAGACAAAATGCGCGTCCGCCTACCAAGAACAACCGTCTTACAAAGTAAGGTCGGTTATGAGATCAACCAGAATGAACTCAGACCTGGTGATCTTGTGTTTTTTAAAACGGGATTAATCTTTAAAGATAATCATGTTGGTGTTTATATGGGGAAAAACCGTTTCCTGCATGCGTCTACTTCAAGAGGCGTGATGATCTCAAAACTTAGCAACCCATACTGGAAAGATGCCTACTGGCACTCAAGGCGAGTGATTAGGTAAGGCAAACGAAAGTACATACTCTAAAAATAGAACCAGATCAGTTTATAGTTCTTCTACTTGAAGACGATTGTCTGTAATTTCAGTAACACCTCTTTTATGATCCATATATTCCAGAATCAATCCGCTCTTTATAGTTACTCCGTTATAACTACCTTGTCCGCCAGTACGAACATAATATTTTCTTTTTGACTCAACATTCATGGAAAGTTTACCTTCAAGAAAACCGCCGACCGCTTTAATTTTTACAAGACCCGGTTTTACTCGATAAGGGAAATAACCGTCATTATCGAGACTAACGATGAATTTTTCATTCGCATAAATATCTACTGCCATAGGAGCACCATACATGCTAAATTCCCGGTAAAAATAAATAATCGAATCATTATCAGCAGCCGTAACTTCTTTAAACACGGGTCCGCTAGCGGTTACACAAGACAAAAGAACAAAAGGTAAACCCAGTAGAATGATAATTTTTTTCATTATTTTTTCCTGTTTTTGAGACAACATAACAGGGTTCTTGAAGCAAATAAACTAGGGTTAACCCACGTCTACATTACAACTTTATTGCGATTTATTTTCTTCTGTTATTTTTCATGACAAACCATGCAGAGCTCTGATTTCACTAGCGACCTGCGCAATAAACTTGGATACTCCGGATGCTTATTGTGTACATCATGACAGGTAGCGCATTCTACCCAAATAGGTCCGCTACCTCCCGGACGAAAAAACACAAGCTGAGGATCAGGACCAAAGTGACAGTTGAAACAGAAATCACCCGAGGTTTCTACTTCCTGATGCCTCCATTCAATACTCACGGGGTGATCGTCTGACAGATCGACACCTAAATCTCGCGACCCGGACATGTGAGTAGATCCGCTATTGCCACCAAAGCTATCGATCGCGACCGAACCATCATGACATGAGAGACAAAGTTTGGACGGACCTCGCGGTTGCACAGGTGCCACTGCTAATGTGGGGCTGCTATAGAGAGTGTAAGTGGCGCTGGTGATCTGGTGATTCCACAGAGGTGCATCTTTGATGCTGGTATTTGAATTGTGCGGTGTGTGACAAACGCTACATATCTGACCGCCTGACCATCCCTTACTCGAAAAATCATGGGCCGAGGCTACGATCCCCGCTCTGGCGCAAAGCGCGGTAAGAAATAATAACAGTGCCATCAGGGCTTTTAGAGTAGCTTGTAAATACACCGCAATCCCTGCCTCCCTAGTGAAATTCACTTAGCTTCAGTGTATCCCAGGTATTTACAAAGTATTGTTATTTTAAATCAAAAAAAAGGGCATTTACCCTGATCAAAATGTTGACGAGCCTTACCCCAATTTATGTGCTGACCCTTTAATTCCCTATCATCCTTTTTTTATTGTTTTCTAATTCAGTTTTTATTCAGGCTTTTTTCACATGCTTTGATTTAAGCTTAAGTGCACCCAACCCTGGAATTTTACAATCAATATCATGATCAGCATTGGCTTCCGGGTCAATCAGGCGAATTTTTTTAACCTTAGTGCCCACCTTAACGACTGATGAAGATCCCTTGATTTTAAGGTCTTTGGTAACAATAACGGCATCACCATTATTTAAAATATGCCCATTCATATCTCTGATTAATGAATCATCGAGATTCTGATCTTTTGGCCATTCATGACCGCAAGATGGGCAAATATACATGTCACTGTCTTCATAGGTATATTCGGCATCGCATTCAGGGCATTTGGGTAAATTCAATGTAATAACTCTTTGTGGTTAAAAGGAAATAAAACGGAGGGATTATTTAATTCTGCTAATCCAGACCAATACTACACACGCGATTAAACTTTCTCGCATAAAATATCCACAACACACTTCCTACAAGGAAGGACGCGATAAAAATTACGATACCTGTCTCTCCCAGTGGAATAAATCCGGCAAGTTTCAGGGATAAGTAAATAGTGGACAGGGTAATAGCCATACCGCCGATCATTGAAGATAAGAGCAAGATGATAGCGAGAGATTTTCGGTTAACGTATTTCACCAACGAAATACCTTTACCCATGATAAATTGGTGTAGCGGGCGCATGGAAAAACCGGCGAGCACGCTAATCATAATGAGTAGATAGTGATTTGTATTCATTACTGGCAACTTCAATATTTAAAAGGGCTTTAACCCTTTTCATTCTATAATCAGGGTTCGATACCGATTATATCAAGTATTCGTGAAAACTTGGATCTGATTCGGCTTTAAACCGAGAAGCCATACTTATCTCGACTTTCTGCATCCGCTCAGTAAATAGACACAGTTTTATTACATATCGTCACTTCTGTCCCTCCTAACCTCAGCTATAAAGATTGATCGCTCTTTCAATTAAGGGAAGCATCATGAAACATATTCATGCCTATTGCGTCGGAAACTATGATTTTGACAAAATCGCTCTCTATGCCCGAATGCGTTTTATAGAAGGTGTCGACATACTAGAGCTGTTTAAACAGACTCCTTCCCACAGAGAAAGACAAGAAATTTCACTTGTTGCTAACTTATCCACATCTGAGACAGCTGTAGAAGACCTGCAACTTACCTGTCCTTACACAGAACAATGCAAGGTCACCAACTGCCAGGAGCGAATTAAAGAGATAATTGAAAGCAACCTACACTAATCATTACGACTAAAGTCCTTTGTAGCATTTCATTTCAATAATAAAAAAACTGCGTGTCACAGTGCCTCTGTGGCAAAATACCCCCCATGGCAGGTCGAATTCCGCAGCACTTCATAGATTCTTTAATTAATCAGGTCGATATCGTTGACGTGATTGATGCGCGCGTGCCTTTAAAGAAAAAAGGCCACGAATACACCGCCTGCTGCCCATTCCATAACGAAAAGACGCCATCATTTACCGTTAGCCAGCAAAAACAGTTTTACCACTGCTTTGGTTGCGGAGCCCACGGAACAGCCATCGGCTTTTTGATGGAATACGAGAATATGGAATTTGTCGATGCCATCGAACAACTGGCAGCCGACCATCATATAGACGTTCCGCGTGAAGACTCTCAGATCCCTCAAGGCCCGGACAATACCGGCGTTTATAAAGTGCTGGAGTTGGCTGCAGAAAAATACCAACTGGAACTCAAGCAATCTCAACGCGCTATCGACTATTTAAAAAAACGTGGATTGAGTGGTAAGATCAGCAAAGACTACGGCATTGGTTATTCACCCGATAGCTGGGACTTTATTTTAAAACAGGGCAAATCTCAGGCTGATGTCAAAGACCTCGCAACGGGTGGCATGTTAATCGAAAAAAATGGGCAACAGGGTCAGTACTATGACCGTTTCCGCGACCGCATTATGTTTCCGATTCGGGATCGCCGTGGCCGCACTATTGGTTTTGGTGGACGCATTCTTGATCAGGGTGAACCAAAGTATTTAAACTCACCGGAAACACCCGTCTTCCATAAAGGCAAAGAACTTTATGGTTTGTTTGAAGCTAAAAAGAACGTACGTAATCTCGACACCATCGTCATTGTTGAAGGTTACATGGACGTGGTGGCTCTGGCACAACATGGTATTCGCTACGCTGTTGCTACACTCGGCACTGCAACCACGGCCGATCAAATCAGTTTGATTTTACGCTCGGTTAAAAAACTGGTGTTTTGTTACGATGGCGACCGTGCCGGTAAAAAAGCCGCATGGAAAGCACTGGAAAATACATTGCCATTAATGCGTGACGGTTATGAAATTCGTTTTCTGTTTTTACCCGATGGCGAAGACCCTGACACCATGGTCAGGCAGGAAGGTCAGCAAGCCTTTGAACAGCGTTTACAAAACGCGACTCCTTTATCTGATTTTTTAATAAAAAACCTGGAACAACAAACCGATATGAGCAGTATGGATGGCCGGGCACATTTTGCTGAACTGGCTAAACCTTTACTCAACAAATTACCGGAAAGTATTTTTAAAGATTTACTAAACGAATCCATCAGTAAAGAAATAGGGCTTCATAACAAGCGTCTGGTTGAGCAAGCGCCTGCACAAAAAGTTCAGACTCAAAACCCGGCTGAAACAAAAGGACGACATATTCGAATTACCAATGTTCGTCTTGCTGTAGGCCTGATACTGC
>Ga0316206_1000748_pt1 | contig 37355 bp, 34 predicted proteins | sample 6monthpyrite_MG_FD_204942 | JGI IMG/M metagenome (GOLD analysis project Ga0316206, IMG submission 204942) | Microbial mat bacterial communities from mineral coupon in-situ incubated in ocean water Damariscotta River, Maine, United States -... | ecosystem: Environmental > Aquatic > Marine >...
TTTCCTCCTCGGGAGGTAGTGGGACATCTTTGAAAAATCCGCTCAATAAGTTGGCGTTGGTCAAACTCAATTCTCCACTATCAATTTTTTCTTTGGCGGCGGGAACTTTGCGACTCAAGCGCATGGCGCTGAGGCGGCGGTAGGCCTGGTCTTCGCTGTATGCTAATTCTTGGACGGCGTAATCGAAGAGGGATTTGTATTTGAGGTCGCAATAAAGTTTGCGTTGTTCGATTATGTGCAAGTGATCGATGATATTGGCGGTGAGCTTTTTCTCTTGGGTAACCAGATTTTTAGTGTTGTTTAAAATTATTCGGTCGCTTAAGTTTGCTAAGTTCATCGTTTTCTCCCGGTCAATAACTTTTGTGAATTTAGCATAGTCCAGGCGACTTTAAAAATGTAAGAATCCCTAGAAGTCCTTTGTGTAAGGAGTTACGGTGTTCGTTTTCTCGTTTTCTAAGCACTGTGAAATGGCCCTGTGATAATTTTATAAAGCGAGACTAAAAATATTAGAAAAAAGTATTTGTAACCGCGCTAGCGATGAACTCCGTGATCGAAAAAAAAGAAAAAAAATAATTTCATTTCCAAAGAACGACGAAATATCATCCATCAACTTGCAAAATTTAGCGGGAGCTAAAACTTCCCTGTCGAGTGCGTGCTCGCTCCATTCTCCGCGCTAGCGCTGACAATTATCCACTGCAATGTGAAGTCGTACCGTGCTTAAAAGGTGATGGCGATTTCTCCTCTTGGTAAAGAGAATTTTGCATAACAGACCGTTGCTTATCATGAGATTTTTTCCGCCCAATGATTTTATTGCAGAAAATTCTGCAATACCATGCAAAGAGAGAAGAGGTGGTCTGCGAATATGCAGATTACAGGACAAAAAAAGAGAGAGTAGAAAAAGTTTCATAGTAAAATTTTAAATCTATACCGAACAGAGCAGGAAAAAGTTTTATCGCAAAAACTTAAAACTATGCCGAATAGAGCGGAAATAAGTATCATCGCAAAATCTTTATACTATGCCGAGCGGAGGAAAATAGGCATAGAAAGAGGCCCATTGAAATGTATCAAGTGTGGCCAATAAAATGGAGTTGGGCAGTACGGGGTGGCCTATTTTTCAATTCGAGGGAGGCGAGTCTTTGTTCTTGCAAGTCTTTTTATGAGAGCCAATTTCTCTGGCGGTAATCCGCGAGTGTTATGTCGATGGTTTTATCTATATCCCAAAGATAATTCATGTCTAATTGAGTGATGGATTTTTCCGCTGAACAAATCCAGGCGGTGGCGCTTAATTCAGGTATTTTATCTGGGGTCAGACGTATTCCGTGAGGATAAAATTTCCCAATGATTTTTAAAAATTGGGCCGTTGCCTTTAATAAATTTATCGGCAAGGTAATTTTTCGCAGTTTTTGATCGAGTGAAACTTTGCCATGAATTTTGGTTATGAGTTCATTAAAAGTAATACTGGTGGGATGGGCGGTATAATAAATTTCACAAAGTTCCCTCGGCTTTACAATTGCTTGAGAAATGGCCTGCACTAAATCGTGAACACAAACAAAGCTATAGGTGTTGTTAAGGGCATTTTTTCCCGCCAATACGGTCCACCCCTTTTTTGCTAGACGAAATATATCTAAGATCGCCGGGTCCCGTGGCCCAATCACCATAGGTGGCCTAATGATGGTTTTTTTCCAAGTCGTGGGGGCAAGTTTATGCAGAGCTTGTTCCGCCGCTAGTTTCGATTTCCCGTAATGGGTGATGGGAATTGCGGTGTCGGATTCATAGCTTTTTGTGCCGGGCCTGGTTGGCCCTGCTGCAGATAAAGATGAAATCAAAATAAAATGCAGCATTGGATATTTTGTTTGCAAATTGCGGATTAGATTTTCACTGGCCAAAGTATTTGTATTATAAAAATCCGCAGTGTTGAAGCTATGGACAATACCAGCGGTGTGTACGACAGCGTCTAGCTGCGGGGGCAGTTGATCGCTCCAAGCATGTTCGCCGTTTGTTTTTAGCTCACCAAGAATGAGTTTTCCCGGCACTGCAAATTCTTGAAACTTTTTTTCTGAGCGCGCTAGCGCGTACACCTCGTGACCTGCGCCCTGTAAGATTTCGCAGAGATGACTGCCGACAAATCCAGTGGCACCGGTAACTAAAATTTTCATAGGGATTTCTCAAAAATTCTATAAGTTTTATAGGGGGTCGCTCCCATCACTTGCAAGGCCTTATTCATGCTTTTGTTATCTTCTAAAATCCAACTCATTTCACATTCAGTGAAGCCCGCAGCTTTGATATTTTTATGGCCTTTTTGGTAGAGCAATGACTCTAGGCCGAGGCGGCGGTATTTTGTTTTTATTCCGAGGGTCACCACCCGCGCACGGGTTATATATTTTTTAGGTCGTAGCAATTTAAATATTCCCGTAGGCAATAATTTTCCCGTGGGAATTTGTTTAAAGACCTGATTAAAATCTGGCAACATGACAATAAAACCAGCGGGATCACCATTCACTTCGCAAAAGAGAATAAGCCTTTCGTCCACCACGGACTTTAGATCTTTGGCAGTGTGATAGAATTCTTTTTTGGTCATAGGGATAAAGCCCCAATTATTTTCCCAGGCCTCATTGTAAATATCCAGCATGCGAGCAACTTCATTATCCCAGTCTTTCTTATTAATTTGACGGTAGGTGATCTTATGAGATTTTTCGGCGCGTTCAGAAATTCTTACGATTCGTTCCGGCATGGTGAAGCCCAAATCGATTTGGTAGGCGAGTAAGTCCTTGGCCTTTGTATATCTACATTTTTCTAAGAGCGACGGATGATAGGGGGCATTGTAGGTCATCATTAATTGGGGGGCATCATCAAAGCCATGCACCAGGGTGCCACATTCGTAATTTGTAGAGGGCGAGACAGGTCCTCTGATTTGGCCTAGGCCCAATTCTTTAAGATAGTTCTCCGCTGTCTGAAAAAGTTTTTGGGCAATCTCTTGGTCGTCGAGTGTTTCAAAGAAACCAAAAAATCCACAATTTTCTCGGTGGAATTTATTATGTGCCCGGTTGGTAATCGCTGCGATACGCCCGACTGGTTGATTATCTTGGTAGGCGATCCACATTTTTATAGTGCCGGTTTCAAAGAAGGGGTGTTTGGGGTTGAGCTGTTCTTTGAGGGCAAGTTTAAGGGGGGGAACCCAATGAGGATCATTTTGATAGAGTTGCCACGGTAGCTCTAAAAAGGTTTTTTTCTGACTCTTAGTGGTGACCTGAATGATTTCTATAGGCATAAATTTTCTCTCTTAATTTTAATGTGTTTCCGGTATTTGAAACATACTTTTTGCCAACGCAAAGATTTCCAAAACCTTGGTGAGATCGGCCCTGTTATGACTTGCCATATAGCTGGTGCGAATGAGCGCTTCCCCTTTCGGCACAGCAGGTGAGATGACTGGCGTGGCAAAAACCCCTTGTTCTTGTAAAAATTGGGTTATTTGCATGGCCTTGAGATCGTCGCCAATAAAGATCGGGATGATGGGTGTTTTTGAATTATAGGTATAGACATTCATCTCCTGGAAACCCTTGCGCATAAACTCGACATTGTTCCAGAGACGATCAAAGAGCCCGACATCGGATTCAATAACATCTAAACAACCGGCGACGGTGGCCACCGACGAGGGCGCCATGGCGGCGGAAAACATAAAAGAGCGCGCACAATGGCGCACATGATCCATCGCCACCCGCGGCCCGGATACCAGACCACCAAGGGAGGCGAATGATTTGGAAAAAGTTCCCATGGTAAATTCAACCCGATCGGTGAGCCCAAAATGTTGAACTGTACCGCGACCTTGTGGGCCCAAAACGCCGAGACCGTGAGCATCGTCTACATAAACCAGGGCACCATATTCTTTCGCCAATTCCACCGTCCTGGGCAAGTTCATTATGTCTCCGGTCATTGAGAAGACACCATCGGCGACGATAATGGTTTTTTGAAAACGCGAAACATTCGCTTCCAGCACTTCTTGCAAATTTTCCATATCGTTATGTTTATATTTAAAGGTGGTGCCAAAGGCCAGGCGGGAGGCATCGATCAAGGAGGCGTGGTTTTCGGCATCGAAGAGCATTAAGTCTTTGGGGCCACAGAGCGCCGAAAGACCGCCTAAATTGGCCTGCATGCCCGTCGCAAAGCACACCACACTTTCGTGCCCCAGGTATCTTGCCAAACGTTCTTCAAGTTCTTCGTGAATAATTAAATTACCATTTAAAAAACGCGAACCAGTACAACCTGTGCCGTACTTATCGATGGCCTTTTTCGCCATTTCTATAACGTGAGGATGGTGGGTAAGCCCTAGATAATTATTGGACCCGATCATTATTTGATTGACGCCATTGATTTCGACATTATTGCCTTCGGAAGATTCTATGGCGCGCATAAAGTGATAAAGGTTTTTGCTTTTGAGAAAATTGGCAGTCGCCACGATTTTGCTATCGGAAAATGTTTCTTGTCGCATATGTCACCCAAATAAAGTTTTGTAAAAGTATAGACTTAGTACCTACGTTTAACCCGATCCGTCAATAATCAATTTACCATGACAATGGGTGAATTATGGGAGAAGATGCAATTTTTACAATAAAGTAACGCATCGCGCCGTAACCCTTGGGGAAGACTATGTTGAAAGACTCCACGCCTAAAATTATTCGCTTAAAAGATTATAAAAGGCCCGATTATACCATTTCCAGTATTCACCTAACTTTCCAACTGGACGATAGCAAAACTCAAGTGACGTCTGTTATGCAAGTGAACGTCAATTCTGTGGATGCCAATTGCCAGGCGCCCTTGGTGCTCAACGGGGAAGAATTGCTTCTAAAATCCATTCAGCTCGATGGAGCCTACCTCAGCAGCGAGGATTATTTATTGGCCAATGAGACCCTCACTATCAAAAATGTCCCTGAAAAATTTACCTTGAAGATCGTCAATGAAATTAACCCGGCCGCCAATAAGGCGTTAGACGGGCTGTATAAATCGGGAAATATTTTTTGTTCCCAGAATGAACCCCAGGGATTTAGAAGAATTACCTATTATCTTGACCGACCGGACGTCATGGCGAAATTTACCACGAAAATTATCGCCGATAAAACCCTCTATCCAGTTTTATTATCCAATGGCAACCCGGTTGATGCCGGGGATTTGGCCGATGGCAAACATTTTGTCACTTGGCAAGACCCATTTCCCAAACCCTGCTATCTTTATGCCTTAGTGGCCGGGGATTTAGCCTTGATCAAAGACGAATTTATCACCCAATCGGGTCGCAAAATTGATTTAAGAATTTACTGTGATAAGGGCAATGAGTCCAAATGCGGTCACGCTATGACCTCGCTTAAAAATTCTATGAAATGGGATGAAGATTTCTATGGCCGTGAATACGATTTAGATATCTTTATGATTGTTGCTGTAGATTCGTTTAATATGGGGGCGATGGAAAATAAAGGTTTGAATATTTTTAATTCGGCCTATGTTTTGGCCAATCCACAAACCGCCACAGACCAGGACTTTTTGGGCATCGAAGCCGTTGTCGGGCATGAATATTTTCACAATTGGACTGGCAATCGAATTACCTGTCGCGATTGGTTCCAACTTACTTTAAAAGAGGGGCTGACGGTTTTTAGAGATCAAGAGTTTTCTGCCGCTATGAATTCACCCGTGGTGAAAAGAATTGATGATGTCCACCAGTTACAATCTCATCAGTTTGTGGAAGATGCCGGCCCAACATCTCATCCCATTAAGCCCGAATCCTATATGGAAATTAATAATTTCTATACCATGACCATTTATGAAAAAGGTGCCGAAGTTATTCGCATGATCCATACTCTCTTAGGTAAGGAAAATTATAGAAAAGGTACTGATAAATATTTTGCCCTTTACGATGGCCAAGCGGTGACAACAGAAGATTTCTTATTCGCTATGAGCAGTGCCTACCCATGGGGAGAAAAGTCTCGCGATAAATTTAATACTCAATTTAAATTCTGGTACTCGCAAGCGGGTACTCCTATTTTAAAAGTGGCCACTGAATATTGTGCCGATACTCTTGAATATAGCATGACTTTTACTCAGACTTGTCCCGCCTCCGCTGGACAGACCGAGAAACAGGCCTATTTTTTCCCATTGAGTTTAGGTCTGGTAAATCCAGCGGGGGAGGATTTAACGTTAGCATTAGCTACCGCGTCCGCGTTGGAACAGCCGCAATTGGAGGCAGGGATTTTACATTTGTCTGAGGCTTCGCAAACATTTACTTTTAAAAATATTGGTGAAATGCCCATCCCCTCAATTAATAGAGCTTTTAGCGCACCCATTAAAGTTGAGGCGGCCCTGTCAGTGGAGAATTTGGCCTTTTTAATGGCCAACGATAACGATGGGTATAACCAATTCGCAGCGGGACAGGAATTGGGTATTAGATTGCTCAAGGGCATGATCAAGGATCGCCAAGCGGGCGTGGAATTTAAACTTCATCCCGCCTATATCGAGGCGATGGGAAGAGTCATCAAAGACAAAGCATTAGATCATGCTTTTAAAGCGCAATGTTTACTTGTGCCGACGGAAGAGATCCTTTTACAAGAGCAAGTTGTCGAGGATTACCAAACCACCTATTTGGCGCGAGAATTCGTCTTGGCAACCCTGGCGGATGTTTACCGAGAGGAGCTGCTCGAACTCTATGATGAATTAGGGACTCGGGGAGAGTTTTCTCTGTCCGCCGAGGCGATGGGAAAAAGAGCTCTACAAAATAGAGTCTTGGGAATATTGATGTGTTTAAGCGATCAAGGGATCGATAAAGTTTGTTTTGAGCATTTCAGTAAGGCGAATAATATGACCGATGAATTGTGTGGACTGATTAATCTTTCCCATAAAGTCACCAATTACTCCCAACAAGCGATAGAAAGTTTTTACCATAAATGGAAACACGAAACATTGGTGATGCAAAAATGGCTTGCGGTGCAGGCTGCCGCCCCTTTAACAAATACTTTAGAAAGGGTCAGAGTCTTGCTTAAAGATCCTGTCTATGATGCCAATGTCCCGAATCTCTTTAGGTCCGTGGTGGGAACATTTTGTCGCAATAACACCCAATTTCATGCCGCCGATGGACAGGGCCATCAGTTTATCGCCGATCAAATTCTTATGATCGACAAGATTAATCCACAAATGGCGTCGAGCATTTCCGGGGCTTTTAAGCAATTGGGAAAATTGCCACCGCAGCTTAAAATATTGGCGCAAAAACAATTGCAGAGAGTATTGAGCACAGAGGGATTATCTAAAAACTCTTATGAGATCGTATCAAAAATTCTCGCTAACAATTGAATTAATCATGAGTGGTATCAGCTTAATAAGTTTGCGTTCCTTAGGCATGTGAACTTATTAACTTGCCGTTTCTTAGTCGTTGTTGCTAAAACTATCGTCCCAAAGATATTCGATTTTTTTTAAAAATCTTGAACTATCGATTAGCAGCATCTCTTTAATTTTATCTTTTAATAGAGTCAGATTTTCAATTTGACTATCAATGATAGACTTAGATTGAGAGAAATTACTTAAAATAAATAATTTTTTTGAATAGAGGTGGTCCATATATTGTAATCGCGTATGATCAGTATCTAGAAATTCTTGAATCTTGTAGGTTTCGTTGGAGGTGATATTTTTTTGATCGTTAGGTAAGAGACCGTCAATATTGATAGAATCTCTTATATTTTCAATAAACTCAAAATCTTCATTGGAAAGAGCTTTTTTCTCGGTTTTATTATTAAAGAGTTTATTGAGATCTTTTCTTTTCGCCATTAGCTATTCAATTGTAAATTTTGATATATTTTTTGATAAAAATAATATTCACGGGTTTTCTTATGTAATTTTTTTGAGTTTTTAATTTGATCTAAGAGCTCTCGATGTTTATGAGGAATGTTGAGGTTATTAATTTTTTCTACAAGTATCTGACTCTTTTGCAGTGTTTGCGTCTCTTTTTTACGCAACCTTTTCAGTTTATGAGTGAAAAATGCCGGTAATTGGGATTTTTCTGCAATTATGGGAATGAAGGTATCTTCAAGGTCTTTATTCGTTACAATATAAAATGGGTAGGGGAAGCGGGGGTGAATTTTTTGGTCGATTAAAATCATTTTAATATTGTTGAGCAGGAGTTCTAAATCCTCTTGCGTGAAATGGTTGGTCAAAGCATACAGAGGTACTCTGCCAATGGGATTTTTATTCATGATCTCTATGACATATTCATAATCAACTTTTTCAAAAATGATTTCTTTATAGATTGGCTGCTTCAAATTTTACCTCTGCAATTATTATACTGCATAACTCTCTTTCTTTAAAGAAAAGTTGCTTGTTGCACATTACAGGACTTGTTAAGATAGAGCTATGAAATTTCCAATTGTAGAACTACCTGAGTATTATTCTGGGTTATTGAAATTAAATATCTCTAGTATTGATAAGGCCTTGGCCATTATTCCTGCCTATGTGCTCGAACATCAACATTTGAAGTTTCTGGTTAAAAAATATTTTAAGGATATAAATAGTCAAGGCCATGTTGCGCCGATTTTAAAATCGTTAGGTTGGGTTAATTTTAGAGATCGGCTTTGTTCACTCTTTATCTATAGACAGGCCAATGGGGTTTACCCAGAGATTGTGAATAGCGATATCTCTAAAGGTATAAATTTATTCGAACAAAAAATATTATCTTATAGTGTTAATGGTTTTAATCGAGGTTATTTGTTCGGGTTTTATTTAAAAATGGCGAGAATTTATACGAATTCTTCACAAGATTATAATTTCTTGAATATTGAACAAGAAATTCTTGAACTATTGGCATTATCAAAAGTCAGAATCATTCAAATTGATTGGCTCTTAATAATGATCCTTCACTTCTCTCATTTCTTGGGAATAGAAGTCTTGCGAGATGAATTAAAAAAAGAAACTAAGTTTCGTGTGCTGTATAAATCATTGTCATTGGAGGAAAAGGATTTGATGGTGGAGAATATGTTAGCTTATGGTGCTTCCATAGACGAGCCAGATGCCTTCTCTGGAAAAATGGTGTAGCCCATGGATAAAAAAAATCTTAACAAAGAAAGCAAGAAAATAAATCCTTTTTGGACATTTTTAAGTGAACTCGATCTTAAAAAAGATATAAATGAAATTATGATCAATGGAGCGCAAAAAATTTTTGTTGAGCAAAAAGGAAAATTTATTCAATTGAAAACGGATTTTTCAAAAAGTGATTTATATGACTTTATTGACGATGTAGCAAAATTTAATAAAAAAGAGTGCCATGCGGATTGTCCCATATTGGATGGAGTTTTACCGAATGGAAATCGTATAAATATTATTATTGAGCCAGTTGCCTATGGCAATCCGGCGATCACCATTAGAAAATATGTGGCGAGAAATTTATCTTTACAATCTCGACCAAATATTTTTGGCATAGGTGAAAAATGGGCGCAATTTTTACAGGCCATTGTGAAAGGTCGATTCAATTGTCTGGTGTCGGGGGGAACCAGTGTTGGCAAGACGACTTTTCTCAACTTACTTTTAAGTGAGATTCATTTAACCGAGCGCATAGTTGTTATTGAAGATACGAGAGAACTTTCATTAAATGTACCAAATGTCGTCAGATTAGAGTCAGTCCAATTATCCAATAGAAAAAGTTTAGTGTCGACGCGAGAATTAGTTAAAAATAGTTTAAGAATGCGTCCCGATAGGATTATTCTTGGGGAAGTTCGTGGTGACGAGGCGATTGATTTATTGCAGGCGATGAATACTGGCCATGAAGGTAGTCTTTCATCAATCCATGCTAATTCCACGCGAGAGGGTTTGTTGCGGTTGGAAACTCTTTGTTTAATGTCGGGCCATGAAATTCCCATGAGTGCGATTCGCTCGCAAATTGCCTCGGCGATGGATTATATTATTCATCTCAAAAGAACGAATAAGGGTGAGCGCTATATTTCTGTCATCCGCGAAATTACGGGAATGGAGGGGGAGACGATTATTTCTCAAGATATTGCGGTCTCTGACGAGGGTACTTTAAAATGGAGTGGTCACACTCCTGAAAAAATGTCAGATTTAATTGAAAAAGGGAGTCTTCCCAATAATTTTTTCGAAAAATTATAGACCTATGGGATGCCAAATTGTTTTATATTCTACAAAGTGGAGAATATTTTCTAAGGTTGGGACCGCGTTGGTGACTAGTGCCGAGCGTTTCATATTATCAACTCCCTGGGCCTTCATTTGTTTATAGAGAGTCATAGATTCATCCGCAAAACAAAACGAGCGAACTTCCCGGTGGGTGGAAATGACCGCTGATAGTTCGTCGAGATGACCGGTTAATAAATTAACGACACCAGCAGGAAGGTCGCAGGTGGCGAAGACTTCTGCTAGGGGGGCCAAGACCGCCGGGCATTCCGCTCCCAGTAAAGAGACTGTGGTATTTCCGGAAACTATAATAGAGCAAATATTGTTTAATATTTTTGCTAAGCTAAAATTTTGGGCATCAATATAGGCGACCACTCCAATGGGTTCTGCTGTCGTGAAATTGTGAAAAGGCCCATTAACGGGATTGACAGTGGCAGTGAGTTGTTGGAATTTATCGCTAAAGCCAGCATAATAAATGATGATATCAATTGTTTTTTGCAATTCATGCTGTGCCAACTTTGGTGTCTGGCCTAGGGCATCTTGAAAAAGTTGGGAAAACTGGGCCTGCTTCTCGCTTAACATCTCGGCCATACGATAAAGAATTTGGCCTCTATTAAAGGGGCTTCTAGCATTCCAAGAATTGTGCGCTTTTTTTGCCGCCTCTACAGCATTTCTAAAATCTTTACGGGAGGCCAGCGCTATCCTGGCAAATTGCTCAGGCGATTTTTTTCCACTCCCCTTTTTTTCCATGCTAAAGCTCTGACCTGATTCACTTCTGACAAATTGTCCATCGATATAAAGTTTAATGGTTTTGACGACTTTCATGATTTTATCTCCAAGTAAGGCAAGAGTCCATGAAGTCCACCCTCTCGGCCTATTCCCGATTCTTTATACCCACCAAATGGAGCTGCAGGATCAAATTTATTATAGGTATTTGCCCAAATCACTCCCGCCTTTAAAGCCTGTGCAATATGCTGAATTTTGCTCCCTTTATCAGACCAAATTCCCGCCGCTAGCCCATAGGGAGTGTCGTTGGCCTTGGCGATGGCCTCATCTGGGGTTCTAAAAGACTGGATGGAGAGAACTGGGCCAAAGACTTCCACACGATTTAATAAATTGGCAGAGCTCTGCTGACTAATAAAGCAGGGGCGATGGAAAAAACCTACGCTTGGAAGGGGGGATGTTGATTCATAGAAGTACCCGCCCTCTGCTTTTCCCGCTTTCACTAATTTTTTTATTTTTTGAAATTGTTCAGCAGAATTGATAGCACCAATATCAGTGTTTTTATCCATGGGATCGCCAATCCTAAGAGTGTTTATTCTTCTTTTGAGTTTTTTAATAATGGTCTCTTGAATTGATTCTTCTACTAAGAGCCTACTGCCGGCACAACACACCTGTCCTTGGTTGAAATAGATGCCATTCACTATGCCTTCAATCGCCTGGTCAATAGCGGCGTCTTCAAAGACGATATTGGCAGACTTTCCACCGAGTTCAAGAGTCACTAACTTGCCTTGTTCAGCGCATGTTTTGGCAATTAATTTTCCCACCTCAGTTGAACCAGTAAAGGCAATTTTTTTTATGGCCGGATGATTGACGAGGGCCTGCCCCGTTGTCGCTGGCCCAGTGATAATATTGACGACACCAGGGGGTAACTCTGCCTCTTGGCAGACTTCGGCGAGTAATAATGCTGTCAGAGGTGTTGTTTCGGCAGGTTTTAAGACGACACAATTACCAGCTGCCAGGGCGGGGGCGATTTTCCAGGCCGCCATCAAGAGCGGAAAATTCCAGGGGATGATTTGGCCAACGACTCCGAGGGAGCTGACTTGCTGACCAGGGACACAATAGTTTAATTTATCCGCCCAGCCTGCATAATAAAAAAAATGAGCCGCCGCTAAAGGAATGTCAAAATCTCGCGACTCTTTTATGGGTTTGCCGCTGTCGAGAGATTCTAGGACAGCAAACTCTTTGGCACGAATTTGTAAAATTCGCGAAATTCTAAAAAGATATTTTCCCCTCTCAATTCCTGGCATTTTTGACCAAACATTATGATAGGCTTTTGTTGCCGCCTGCACTGCCTTGTCAGCATCTCTTTTTTTTGCCACAGAAAATTTTGTCAGTAACTTGCCGGTTGCTGGATTGATAGAGTTCATGGTGGTGTGATCGGCGGCGGGAACAAATCTGCCATTGATAAAAAGTTGGTGGCCTTTTTTTAGTTTGACCAGGGCACTGGATTCCAATGCGGGGGCATAGGTAAATGTCGAGGAGGAACTGCCCTTTTTTATCATTTTTTTACGAGTCATAAAATATTTCCTCATTTCGTTTTAACTTAGATTTATTTAGTTTCATTTAGCTTTATTTAATCCACACTAAAGAGCTCGTCGTTAGCGTATTGTCCCGTTATTTGCTTGAATATTTGTCTCAGTAAATCGTTGAGCAATGAACTCGCGCCAAATCTAAACATTTTTGGAGTGAGCCACTCGGCGCCTAATATCTCATTGACCATGACTAAATAATGAATCGCCTGCTTGGAGGTTTTTATGCCTCCGGCAGGTTTCATGCCGATCATTTTTCCCGTTTCACAATAATAGTCCCAAATCGCTTGCAGCATGACTAATGTTACGGGCATGGTTGCCGCCGGTTGAATTTTTCCGGTGGAGGTTTTGATAAAGTCGGCCCCCGCCTGCATCGCTAGCCAAGAAGCCAGTCTGATTTTGTCATAGGTTATTAATTCCCCCGTTTCTAAGATGACCTTCAAATGCGCTCGTTCGCCGCAGATATCTTTGACGGCGATAATCTCATCAAAGACTTTTTGGTAACGGCCACTGAGAAAGGCCCCTCTATTAATGACCATATCGATTTCTGTCGCGCCCCCTTGCACACATTTTTTAACGTCCTTTAATTTCAGGGCGAAATCTAATTGCCCGGAGGGGAAAGCGGTGGACACTGCTGCCAATTCAACCCCAGATCCCTGCAGAATTTCGGCGGCCAGGGGGACCATGGCGGGGTAGACGCAAACCGCAGCGACATGGGGGATGGCGGGAAAGTCCGCGGCGTTTTTAAACCCGAGCACATAGGACTCAGGCATAGGTTGTATGGCCTTATGGCAAAGTTGGGTGATTTTTCCCGGGGTATCGGCGCCTTCGAGAGTGGTTAAATCAGTCATGGAAATCGCCAAACAGAGCGCCTCTAATTTCGCTGCATTTTTAATACTTCTGGTGGTGAAGCTTTTTGCTCTTTCCTCTACATTGACCATGTCGATAGGATAGTAGGGGATCGACACTTTACCACCGTGGGGGATTTTTAGTCCTATTGTCGGCATAAAACCATTCCTCTATTACTTGCGAAATATTGCTAAAACCAGCAGAATCTATCGCAAAGACTGTTTCCTGGCCAGGTCTACCCATATCTCTAGGCCTGTGTTAATTTTTTAAGATGTTTAGACTGAAATGGTATTTTCATCCCTTATTTGTTTTTATATTTTCATTGCTGGCGCTGGGAACCTCATTATTCCTGTATATCCATTGGTATTTACAGGCGAATGATGCTTTGCGGGATTTTGTCCTTGCACAAAACTTAAAGCCAGAAATTTTAGGGGAATCTCAGAATTGGATTATTTTTCTGACCCTCTCTATTCTGGTCAGCATAATTTTGGCAGGTATCCTGATCATTTTTATTTATTATCAAAAATTAATTAACCTCTACCGCCTACAGCATAATTTTATCAACGGCTTTACCCACGAGCTAAAGACACCGATTGCCTCTTTACGTCTCTACTTGGATACTTTTAAAAAATATGAATTACCGCGAGCAGATCAAGAAAAATATTTAGACTTTATGATTCAAGACACCACCAGGTTGTCGGATAATGTTTCCCAAATTTTACACCTTTCAAAAATCGAAAATAAAGGATTTTTAGAGGATCTTAAAAAGAGAGAGGTGGTAGAGATTCTGCAGAAGTTAATCGTCGATGAATCTCATCTTTTTCACAAGGCCATAATCAATTTAAACAATTCAGCTAATCATAAATATTATATGCAAATGAATGAAAATTTGTTTGATATGTTAGTCATTAATATATTATCTAATGCCGTTAAATATAATTCTTCAGAAAGACCCACCATTGACATTACTTTTACCACGCGGGGACAGACCCTATGCATACATTTTAAAGACAACGGTATTGGTGTGGAAAAAGCGTATAAGAAAAAAATATTTAAGAAGTTTTATCAGGTGGGAACCTCTAAGAATATGTCTGCTAAAGGCAGTGGACTAGGTTTATATTTAGTACAAAATATTGCCCGAGTTCATAAATGGAAAATTCAAGTAAGTAGCGAAGGATTGGGAAAAGGAGCGACTTTCACCCTTAAAATTCCTTATTTTACGACTGAATAATTTAAACTTATGGAGTTTATGAAAAATTATGAATAATCGGGAAAAAATTTTAGTGGTGGAAGACGAGCCACATATTGCAGAGGGTATCAAACTCAATTTAAAATTACTGGGTTATACGGTTAAGGTGGTAGATGATGGGCTTGCGGCCATTGAAGTTGTCAAATCTTGGGTTCCAACATTGGTGGTCTTAGATTTAATGTTACCTGGCATGGATGGTTTTGGCGTCTTGAAAGAAATTAGAAAGGATAATAAAAGATTGCCGGTCTTAGTATTAACCGCAAAGGATCATCTTTCAGACAAAATTAAATGCTTCTCCGAGGGGGTTGATGACTATTTAACAAAGCCCTTTCATCTCGAAGAATTTTTATTGAGAATTAAACGACTGGTTGAAAAATCTAGTTGGTCTGAAATGGATCAGAATGCTTTTGCCTATGAAGACCAAATCTATAATTTTGGTGGCAACTCGGTAGATTTTAATCTCTCGGTTGCTCACAATGCCAAAGGTGAAGAACTAAAATTAACCTCACAAGAAATTAAACTATTAAAACTTTTTATTTTACAAGCTGGTAAACCCTTGTCGCGAGAAGAATTACTTAAAGAGGGTTGGGACTATGAGAGCGGGATGAGCACCAGGACTGTGGATAACTTTGTCGTGCGCCTGAGAAAATATTTTGAAAATGATCCGAAAAATCCAAAACATTTTATCTCCATGCGATCTGTCGGCTATATTTTTCATGCTGAATGAGGCGCAATTTATGGCATTGAAACCTGCACTCCTACGGATTCCATCATTTTTTCATAAAGCCCAGAGTTTAAAAGAAAGTCTTTCATGACGATCTTTCTTCTCTCACCTTTTCTCAGTCTTTTTAAGGCAATAACCTGTTGTTCGATAATTTTTTGCGTGACCGAGTCTGGAGCGTTAAGCCACAAAGGATCATGCGACCAGTTGTGAATGAGCATCTTATACTCATAAGCATTGGAGCTCCATGCGTCTAGACGAACTTTATAGCGAAACCATAGTCCGGCAGCTTTTTTGACCTTTTTATCGGCACCACTAAATAATTTCCTCCAAGGCCTATTATAATGTTCATTGGAAATGGCGGTGATGGGTATTTCATTTGCATATCTTGCACTTGACCAACGTCGCATATCTGTTGGGTCGATCCCATATTCGTCATTTTCCATTTTATACTGGATTGCATCTAAAATGGCTTTATAGGCATCTGGGTCAGATGATTCGATAATCGACCTAAACTCTAACCCCCACAAGCTTGGATCATCGTATTTTCCAGGTGCCACAAATGTAACCCAGGCCAGTCCTAGAAATCTATTCAGCTTACCACTATTCGAAATTCTCGCTTCATCAGTAAAAAATTTAGTGATTTTATTAAGTCTTTCAGGTTTTAACATCCCAAAACTCAGAAGGCTTTGACATAGTGTATCTCCAATACGCCCTCCCTCTTCAACGATACTCAACATTTCAGCTGCTAAATTTGTCCGCCTTACAAAATCTGCCAATACTAAGGGCATCACCTCTGGGTCTTCTTGTAATTTGGCATATGGCATTTTGCTAACAATATGAATATGCTGATGATTTCTGGCGATGCCAAGTCCTGCAAGTAATTTCCAGGCATCGTTACTTGTCGTCCCTGCACTTTGCTTGGCCCTGAAATGCAATTCCACCCCACTGACCTGTTTCACTTCGAAGGGATTACGATATTCAACGGCACCGCCTAATAATTTAGAAGCGTCAATCTTATGTCTGCCAGGAGGATAGTCTTCCCCTAAAAATCTAGTCGATTGAGAAAAATTGAGATAAATACTCTTTTTTACACGCATCCCCGGTATGGATCTATCTTCAAAAAATGAAGCATCTTTAGAGATATCTCTTAAAAGAGATATTTTAAATTCGTCAGGTACTCTGTCCCATGCAATATCTCTGGGATCACCTAAGTTATTTTTTTTTGCCCATGTCTTAAATGAAGAAGGTATTTTTTTCTGCTTATTATTATAAAGTCCTCCTACTAAACCATTTTCGGTTGTTAAAATATCCAAAACTATTTTTCCAGCGCCCTCGCTAGTATTTAAATCTAACTCTAACTCTACGGAAGAATCAAATTGAGGCGAATTAAGAAAGGCCATTGATCTATAAAGACAGGTTGTTTTTGCGTAGAGCACGCAGGACAGAAAAAAGAGGCCAAAAAATTTTAGCAAAATTAACACTCTATTCCTTAAGTTAAGAGTCAACATTTTCATTGCTTCAGATGGAATAAGGATACCAATTTGTTATAAACGGAATAGGTCGTCAAAATATATTTTTTGAGTTTTTTGATGGAATTTAAAATAGTTATAACCAGAAATTTAAAGAAACCATTTGTTGAACGTATCCCGAATGTTCATAATTTCGGCAATCGTCCATCTTTTGAACAATATGGTCTTTTTCTCCTTGAGATATTTGTCAGTATAATTTTTTAAACCGCTTCTTGCAAAGGCCCCCATACACCGTGGCGGTTCACTTTAAAACGCTTGGGAAAGCGATAAATCTAACAGTTTCTGGAGTGATAGATTTCGCTAGGGCACCCTAAAGTCCGAAAGTTGGTGGGAGAAGTGTCTTGACGAAAATTCTACGCGACTCATTTGACAAGTTTCCAACCAAGGTTGAGAAACCAACTCTGGGAGGGGGCGAGTAACAAATTCATTTCTTCTTTAAACCTCTGCCGATCTAATCTATTTTTAAACAAGGCATATGTATTCACCCGCGCCAATCCCAACTTTATTTTTTCCGGCAAACTTTTCGCCAAGCTAATGCAAAAACTCTGCATACCACGCCCCAACTCGCGTTTATTTTCACTCTCGATCAAGAGATGGAGATGGTTGCTTTGGATAGAGAAGTGAATGATGCGCAAACCGCGCACTCGCGCTTTTAAAATCGCCCGCTTAATCAACTTGAATTTATTTTTTGCGCGCAAGCTGGGCAGTCCCTTGATCAGCTTGACATTGATATGCAGGGGCTGACTGGGTTTAAATTCAGGGCGCGTATGATGCCACTGCAGGGAATCTTTGCTGCGCGGTCTGCCCGCACCCGTGCGCCTACCGCCCCTGCCGCGATTGGTGAATAAGTCTAGCTGAATGGTTTTAGATTTTTTTGCTGGCACCATTTCCTCGTCTCTCTAACGATTTAATTTTTGCCTGCCTCTCTCTTCAGTGGAAAGTTAAGCGCAATTTAATACAATTGAGAAAGACTGACAATTGATTTTGGCAGAAATAAAAAAAGAAATTAAGAGTGCTCCTAGATAAGTTTACATTCCTTAGGGTGTCGGTGGGCAATAGTACTAACAATGTATGCCAAAGTTCTAAGCGCGATTATAGACGTAGATTTGAGTAATTTCTTCGGGACAATAAATCACCGGAAGCTCATTCAGATTTTAGAGATTAAAATCAAAGACCGAATGGTGCAAGTTTTCATCCATAAGGCGAAACGAATATTATTGTCATTCGCCTATTGCGTAAATAGCGCACGATGGGTGAGAACTAGGGGCAAGTGGAGCGATCTGCTTGTCTACCACTTTAGCGAGTTTATTCTCCAAGCAACAAATACAGTGAGAACCACAAATTTCTGCTTGCTTGGCCGTCTAAATTGTTTACAGTGTGTGTGAAAAGGTAAGTAGGGGTTTCAATAAATTCATTTTGTTCATATCCTAATGAGACAAAATATAAGTCGGTTGTTCAGCAACCATATATTAAACGAAATTATTTTCAGAGAGGAGAACAAGATGAAACAACTGCTAGTATTATTTATTTTAGTTTCAACGCCAGTGTTAGGAAAATTTAAAGTGGAAAAACCAAGTGACAATTATAATGAGACTGTCAATTTCCAATTGAGTAATAAATGCCAATTTGAAATATATAAATCTTTCCATAAACCGTCTAAGAAGCCGTTAGAAGTTATAGAATTATCAAGCAGTTCTATCGACACAAAAGGTGAATTTATAGCAAGAGACTCTCAAAATAACGTAATAAAACTATTCTTAAAAAATGAAGATAATAAATTAAACATTCAGATTGAAGCTGGAAGTCAGCATGGACAGCGTAGTTACACAAATATTACCGTAGGCACCCTGAATGGCCTTCAGATTCGACAGGTTGGATGGCCTACAGGATTTCTTAAGGCAGGTGGAGTTAGCAGCGTTAATTTCGTTTGTAAATAGGCAGATATCTGTCAATTAAAGTAAAGTAATTGTATGTACAAGAGATGTTGCTTTAAGAAGCATCTCTTGTACTGTTTTCTCCTAAAATAAATTTATTAAACGAGTTATTCGACTTTATCTCACGGAGTGAATTTTCGATTTTATCCAAACTGCCATTCTTGAAAAATAAAAAGCGTCTTACACACTTATGAGCAAAATCAAATTCATGAGTAGAAAAAATCATAGAGTGCCCTTACCTGATCCGCTTGAACCCATTAACCCTATGACCTCACCTTTGTGAAGGTTAAAAGATATATTGCTAAAAACGTCCTGAGAAGGATAGGACTTTACGAGATTGGTTATAATGAATATGGGTTCTTTATCATAATTTACATCCATGCATATATATTTTCATAGAACCAATTAAGATGCATGCTGAACTTTTCAAGTTTCTCAAAAGTGGGTAATTTAGATCAAAATTCATGCGAACTAAATCGTCGAACGAGTCATTAAATCTATATTGTCGCTACTGCCTATATCAACCTCTCTGAGGGTTACAATCAAAGACTGCTCACCTTTGCCGATTCTCCCCAAGCAAAAAACAGAATAAAACGTTTTTGGGGGACAGATCACGGTAAAGAATTAACATTCAAGGCCGTTATATCTGCTCAATTCATTTGCCAAAATTATTTAATTGTTTTAAATTGCCATTGACTTCGTATCTGAGGGAGAAGATTTTTTTTAAAAAAATTATATTAAAATGATGCCAACAAAAAATTTGAAAACGATTCAGCTAGACTTATTTACCAATCGTGGCAGGGGGGGCAAACGCACGGGGGCGGGGAGACCGCGCAGCAAAGGTTCTTTGTTGCGGCATCAAACGCGGCCTGAATTTAAGGTCAGTCAGCCGCTGCATGTTAACGTCAAGCTGATCAAGGGGCTGCCCACCTTGCGCGCTAAAAATAAATTCAAGCTGATTAAGCGAGGGATTTTGAAAGCGCGTGAGAGGGGGTTGCGGATTATTCACTTTTCTATTCAGAGCAATCATATTCATCTCTTAATTGAGAGTGAAAATAAGCGTGAGTTGGGTCGGGGTATGCAGAGCTTTTGTATTAGTTTGGCGAAGAGTTTGAATGGTTTTTTAAAACGTCAGGGCAAGGTCTTTGTGGAGCGCTACCACCTGCATATTTTAAAAACGCCGACTGAGGTGAGGAATGCTCTCCGCTATATTTTTATGAATTTTGCCAAGCATACGCGTACGCCTCATCGCTTTGACGCCTATTCGTCGTTGATTTGTTTTCCGGATAAAATTAAATTGGGGCTTGCTAGGGTGAATACTTATGCTTTGTTTAAAGGTAAATTGCGGCGACGGGAATTTAAAGAAGAAATGAATTTGTTGATTGCTCCGGCGGAAAGTTGGTTTCTCAAAATTGGTTGGAGTATTGTGAAATGATGCTGATTGGTGGAGAATAATTTATTTTATATTTTTTATGTAATTGATGATGCTTTGTTTGTTTTTTTGAGTTGTTAGCTTGTTAAATAATCTTTTGAGCGCGGGAATGGCGGGGCTGCCGAGGCGGTAGAGGTAGAAGAGATTTTGTTGTAAATTGAATTTTTGATTTTCTGATTGGGGTTCTTTTGTTTTTTTTATTTCAATGATGGCGGCCTTTTCTAGTAGGTGAATTTTATCTTTTTCTTGCCATGGATTGAGGTAGATGAGGGCGACTGTTGCACGTCTTATGAAAGAGTCTGGGGAGTTAAGTCCTTGCAAAAATATTTTAAAGCATAATTCTTTGTTGCTTTTATAGCGGTGGTAGGCCTGGATTAGAGCTTGATGGGCGATTTTCCGATTTTTATTATTGAGTTTCATTTGCATTATAGCGAAATCTTTATTTGTCTTTTTTGTGTGCTGTGGTCTTTTATTTAAGATAATTATGGCGAGTAATAGGGATAGGCAAAAGGTCAGGATAAGCGGCGATCTCTTTTTAGCGTATAAGTTTTTAACACTGATCAGTTTTCTATGCAATTTTGGCCCTTAATTAAAGTACTTAGCTTGATGAGTTAATATAGAGCAATTTTTATGCCAAGCGCATTAAGGGACGGCTACCTTAGTTTAATGGTGGGAACAGGGTGAGGTTATATGTTGAATCTCCATGGGTGGAGTTTGCTGCATGGAAAATTCAAAACATTTTATTTCATTTAGAGAGAAGATCCGTTGCGGGTTTTTTCGTATTGGGTGAGTTGGGTGCGTCGTAATAATGACAGGCACCCTTTTTTTTATTTGCTGGTTTCTTCTTATAAAAATTAGAGCGTTAGATCCCTAACACTTGTCTATTTTTTGATCATCTTGTGCGTCATTTTTTATTGTTTTGCGCCTTGTAAGTTGCGGTGCGTGTAAAATTTAGTCAGAGTAACTAACTTAAATCATTCCTTTTATAAGATTAAATAAGTAATTGACTTCTTTTGTCTTGTAAAAAGTTCAGTCGCTGCTATATTGGATACATGTATTGCATCGCATTATTAAACTTATTCACGACAACAATTGCTTAGGAGTTATACAATGTCTCAAATTACGCAAAAACTTTCCTCACAAATAGATCTTTTATCGTCCAAATTATTGTCAACCTTGGATGAACAAATCTTTTTTCAAACATTATCACTATACTTTTCGCAGGTAGTAGAAAAAGTCGATAAAATAAAAATTCATCAGGCTTTAGAAGATTGCTCGTCTAGACTTGTCTCGATAAATGGCCAGACGGTAACCAATGGTCTGCACCTTGGCAAAGGAGAGGGGATCGCTGGCCATGTTATTAGAACTAAGAAGGCCTATTTTAGTAATAATATAGAGAGAGACCCTTTATTTATGTTGGAAGCTAGGGAAGGTGTTAAGCGAGAACTTTGTGTGCCGATTTCTCACGAGGGGATCATTTTGGCGACCCTGCACTTTCAGGTCATTAATACGGATAGAGAGTTTCATCGAGATGATATTAGTAATATTCTAGAAGTTCTCAACCAATTGAGCGCCCCCATTAGAAATATGAAAATTTTTCTTTCCGCCAAATATTTAAATGAGGCGTTGCTTAAGAAAATTGAAAAGAAAGAAAAAGAAATTGAAGAAAATAGAGGTGGCCTGCAGTTGACGGATTCTTATCGTATAATGGAACCAGAAATTATTGGTAAATCGGCAAAAATTAAAGAATTAAAGGCGCTAGCGGATAAAGTCGCCGAGACCGATGTCAATTGCCTTATCGAAGGTGAAGCGGGTGCGGGTAAGGAGCTTATTGCCAGAAGAATTCATTGCCGTAGCTCTAGAAGTCAGAGAGCTTTTGTCGCCATTGACTGTTCTGCTTTGACCGATGAATTACTGGAAAAGGAGCTTTTTGGTGAGGAGACGGGAAATTTTTCTAGCGGTATAAAAATTAGAAATGGCGCTTTAGAGTTGGCCCATGGTGGGACATTATTGATGAAGCGCATTTGTGCATTATCGCCAAGGCTACAGTCGAAACTCTTGGGTTTTATAAAGGAGAGCATGACTTTTAGAGTTGGTGGCCCAGTTCCTTTTAAATCAGATGTTAGAATTATTTCTTCAACAACGACTATTCTCTCGGAGAAAGTTGAAAAAAATGAATTTAGGGAAGATCTCTTTTATGTTCTGAATAAAATGAATTTCACCGCTCCGGCGCTGAGAACGCATAATGAGGATATTGAATTATTGGCAAATAAATTTTTAAATGAATCAAAAAAGATGGAAGATCAAAAATCTTTTTCTCCCGGTGTTTTACTGGCGTTGCAAGAGTATAGCTGGCCAGGGAATGTTAGAGAATTACAAAATATCATTGAAAGGGCCTATATTCTTTCCGATGGAATGATTATAGAGAAAGATCATTTGGCAGAGTCTGTTGGTCGTAGCGATGCGCATTTTGAAGAGGAAGAAAGCATTAGTTATCAGGAAATGACCCTAGATGAATTAGAAAAAAGGCATATTTGTATGACTCTCGATCATCTGGCAGGTAATAAAACCAGAACAGCAAAAACCTTGGGAATTACTGTTAAGACGCTTTATAATAAGTTGCATAGTTATGGCATGATCGCCGCTAAAGAGGCGTGATCAATCAAGAATGGAAACATTTTTTGAGCATGGTTGGCAAAAGTCATTAATAAACGTAGTATGCAGAGATTATTAAGGAGTTACGAAAATGAGCGATGATTTAGTTTTAGATTTGAAAGATAATGAAGTTGCGCCAGGCAAAACGGTTAGAGGTTTTCGGGGTACTGCAGAAGTTGAAAACCTTTATAGGTTTATTAATGAATTTAGGTTGAGACGAGAGGCGAAAATGGCCATCGAAGTCATTTGGGCGAAGCTTGGTCGACCGGCGATTAAAGTCAAAAAGAAAAGAGGCCGTAAGAAAAAAGAAAAATTGCAATAAAACTGTATCGAGAAGAGGGTAAACTCTAGTCCCCTAGGTGACTTTAGTTTACACTCATACTTATGAAAGAATCTATCCCGTTAACAAAATCTCATGTTATTTACGATGCCATTTATGGTTTTATAAAAATTAATCCGGTGGAGTGGGAAATTATCCATTCCCCTTTTTATCAAAGGCTACGCTGGATTAAACAACTTGGGTTTTCCTTCTATGTTTTTCCTGGGGCCGAACATTCGCGTTTTGGCCACTCTATTGGCGTCATGTATAACGCTCATAAAATTTTACAATCTATCGATTTAGCGGTTTCTACCAAAGAATTGATGGACCCCACTTGTTTGACCAAAGAAGCTTTGTATCATAAATCCTTGCGTTTGGCCGCCTTGCTGCACGATCTTGGGACATTTTGTTTTTCTCATACGACGGAGATGGCGTATATCAAGTATGGCGAGACTACAAATAGCAAAAAAGGTAAAAGTTTACAGCGTAGATTGGCAGATGATCATGAAAACCTTGGCTCGTATATTATTAAAAACACAGATTATAGGGGAGGGATTACCCATATTCTGAAAAAGTATAATATTGATCCGCAAATGATCTCTGATTTAGTGAAAGGGGTCGACCCTTCCCATTTGGCGAATCAAATTCTGCATTCGGAAATTGACTGTGATCGTATGGATTATCTTTTAAGGGACGCTCATTATACGGGTTTAAATTATGGAACTTACGATCGAGACTATTTATTACATCATTTTCAAGTAAGAAATGTTGATGGGCATGATGTTTTAAGTATCAATCATAATGCCATCCATTGTGTGGAAGATTTTTTAATGTCACGGTTTTCTTGGTATTCTCAGGTCATTCGCTCCCCCCGTGGCGCCAAGTTTGATGCTCTCGCCGAGCGATTATGTTTTCATTTTTTAGAGAAAGGTTGGATTTATCGTTATAGTGACCTGCTGGAAATGGTCGCCAAGCGGCCCGAGCATTTCTATGCTTTTAACGATAATTACTTTATGAGTTTGATCCACAAGCATTATTGTGATGGTAGCCTCGATAAAGATCCGCATATTAAAGATATGGCGAGTTGCCTGCTTTTTGAAAAAAGCCCTGAAGTGGTGCGTTCTATGGAGTTGCGACAAACTCTTTTTAATCAAGATAATACGACGGAAAATAAAAAAACGATCAAAAAAGCTGAGGCAAAAATTTTAGAGATACAAAAGTATCTTAAAAAACACGGTGATCAATTGGATTGGTTGATTCCCGACCTACCGACTAAGGATATTATCTTTGTGAGCTCTTATAAAAAGGTTGTGCAAGGGAAGTCGGGGCAAAATGTTTTATTGGAAAGAGATCCCGTTAAAATTAGTTATGACAATGGGGATCTTAAGCTTCTTACCCATGTAGAAAACTCGGTTATTAGCAAGCTTGCCGATACTAAAAATTTTATTCCCAATGCTTTTTGTTCACGCTCTGCTTATGAGTTATTGTCTCGTGCTGGACTGATTGAAAACGAGTGAAACTATCCGTTATTGCCTAGTTTTGATTTTGCTGCTAAACCAGGGTAGACTATTATCAAGTTGCCCTTTATAAAAAGGGGGGTGCAGAAAATTAAATCAGGATGATTTTTTTTAGACTTAAGGATTGGTCACTATCTATGTATCAACAAACATCAACCGACTTTTCATCAAATAGACCGAATAGACCGAATAGACCGAATAGACCGAATAGACCGAATAGACCTAACACTCTTGGGGCAACTGCTAGTAATTATTTTTATCTCGAAGATATTTCTCTTAAATTTGGAAATATTCCCGCCTTATCGTCGATTCAACTAACCATTGAAAGAGGTGAAATTCTTTTTATCACGGGGGCTTCGGGAGCTGGAAAAACAACTTTGTTAAAGGTGCTGGCGGGGCATACCAAAGTAGACAGCGGCCGTGTGGAGTCTCCCTGCTTCATGCGCAATGGGCCCTTTATTTCTGAGATCTTTCAAGACTTAAGATTAATGAATAAGGCCAGTTGTGATGATAATTTAAATATTTCTTACGATCCCGCACTTTATGCCAAAAAAGCTGATTTTGAACAAGATAAACAGGAGCTATGCCGCATCCTAGGGGTTAGTGATCGACTGCATTTAAAAGCACAGGATGCCAACGGTGGTCTAAAGCAAAAAATTGCCATCATTAGATCCTTATTATGTAAGCCTGATATTCTCATTGCCGACGAGCCTACTTGCTCGCTGGATGTAGAAAATGCAAAAAAAATATTTGATGTGCTTAATCTTTATAATACCAAGAGAGGGTTGACCGTCGTCTGGGCCTCGCATAATAGAGATTTGGTTAAACAATTCACTGGTAGAATTGTTCATCTCGATGGTGGTAAATTAGTATATTCGGGACATGCATGTTTTATCTAGCACAATTTTTTAAGGCGCTTAAAATTGCACCTGTTAGAGGTGGGCTGTTTCTTATTAGCACTTTTTTGTTATTGATCTCTTTGGGTGAAATGGATGCTCTCGAAAAAAAATATTTTCACAGTGAAAATGCTAGAATGACTGGCGCCTATTTTTATGCACTCATATCATCCAAAGAAAATAATCTTGCAGTGGCGAGAAAACTGCGCGTCTTACCTGGCGTCGAACAGGCGATTACTCTTTCTGAAAAAAAAATAAAACTTGAGGTGGAACGTTTATTAGGCGCCTTTAAAAAAGATCTAGCAACAGAACTGCAAGATGAACTGCACAATGAATTGAAAAATGATTTAATTAATTTAGAATTTACTGGTATAAAAGTTGTGTTTCAAGAAAATATCACCCAAAGAACACAGCAGTTAATACGAGATTACTTAAGTCGGTTAGTCGGTACTGATAAAGTTACTTTGGGGCCGATAAAAAAACCCAATGAAGAGTTTAAAAAAAATGCCCAGTTGGCGTTATTTTTGAAAGATTGGGGCATCATTGGAGTGGTCTTTTTATGTGTTCTTTTTTGGTTTTCTAGCTTACAAATTTTTTCCAAGGTCATTGCAAAACAATCCTATCTGCTAGAGCAATTTCAAAGGAAAAAATTTGTGCGTATTAAAATATTAGGTGTGGGGCCGCTTTTAGCTTTGGCATTTGGTCCTCTTGTGATGTTTATTTTTGGTCAACCACAAGAGGTGAATTTATTATTTTTTACTGGCATTGCCTGTTTAGGCTTAATGACCCAACTAAGAAAAAGTACATGGAATACGTAAGGGCGTTAAAATCATTTTTATCTCTATGTTTGTCAATGTTAGCCTTAACGCTTTTCGTTTTGACAACGAATATTTCTGCCAATGTTCGTCGTTATGAGGGCAAGGGCCTGTCGAGAAATATCAAAAAAATTAATAACGTAAAAAATAAAATCGCGGTGCAAAAAAAATCGATCACCTCTATTAGCTTCAAAATTTCTCAACTTGAAAATGATTTAGGGCAAGAAAATAAACGTTTTATAAAAATAATTAAAATAAAAAAATATCTCGATACGAAAATCGACAGCGCTGAGAAAGCGCTCCTACAAAATAAAAAAGAGTTGCAGGAAGCACTTGTCTATATCGAAAAAATGGCGCGTCGAAAAATGCTTCATGGTATCGATGACAACGTCGATGTACCGACACTATTGATAAAAAATCTTATGCAAAAAAGATTATTATTAAAAATGCAAGAATTAAAGAAAAATACGGCAGAAAATCTTATGCTTTATAAAAAGATCAACAATCTTAAAAGTCGATTTTTAGATTATAAAAATGTGGAGCAAAACTTATACTCTCTGCTCAGCGATCTTGAAAATAAGAAAAAAGACATGGCCGCAAAATATTTATTTGCCAAAAAAAGGCAAGATGATCTTGAAGTGCAGTATAAACAAATGAATACATTGCATAAATTGAAAATTGCAGGTGGGGTTAAAACGGTGGCCCCCAAAGTGCGCATGCGCTTTGATTCTCCCATCAAGAATTTTAAAAGTATTGATTATAAGCTAAAGGGAATCACTTATAAATTTTCCGGTAAAAACCAGGTGGTGGCCACTGGCGGTGGAAAAATTGCTTACACTGGGAGCTTGTCTACCTATGGCAATGTCATCATGATTGACCATGGTAATGATACAAGAACTGTATTGTTGGGCGCCTTCAATGCTACCGTCAAAAAAAATCAACTAGTAAAACTGGGTGAGGTCATTGGTACCACCCGGCCAGGGCGTGGTTTGGACACAGATAATAAATTATATTTCGAAATTAGAAAGAAAAATAAAGCACAAAATACGGTGCAGCTTATGAGTAGTAATTTTTTGGCAAAATTAGATGCGAAAACTACTAAGCAATTGTAGCTTTTTAGTAGGTTATTATCCGGGGAAAATATGAAAAATTTATTTGTCACTATATTCGCTATATTCACTATATTCACTATACTCGCTACGAGTGTTATGCTCCCGACCAATTTGGGGGCAAAGGTAAAGCAGAAATCTCGCTTTGAGAAGCTTGAACTCTTTAATAAAGTACTTTATTTAATTGAGTCTCAATATTATCGAGAAGTGGATACAGAAAAATTAATTGCAGGTGCTTTAAAAGGCATGATGGCGACGTTAGATCCCCATTCTGCTTTTTTAGGGAAAGAGGTCTTTTCCAAAATGCAGGAAGATACCAGTGGAGAGTTTGGCGGTCTAGGGATTGAGGTCAGTCAAAAAGAAGGGGTGATTGTGGTCATCACTCCTATCGATGATTCACCAGCTTCTCGCGTGGGATTAAGGCCCGGGGATAAAATTGTAGAAATCAATCATGAGCCAACGCTGGGGATTACATTAGACGAGGCGGTGGAAAAAATGCGCGGTAAGGCCAATTCAAAAATTAATATCGGTATTGTTCGCTCGGGTGTTAGTGGTATCAAGCGTTATTCGTTAAAAAGGGAAATCATTAAAATTAGGCCCGTTAAATTTGAACTTATTGAAAAGGAATTTGCTTATTTACGGCTCGTGCAATTTCAAAAACGCTCGGCATCTTCCTTGGCCGAAGCCTTAAAAAAACTCGCCAAGAAGGCACCAAAAAAGACCGGCCTACAAGGGATTATTTTGGATTTAAGATCCAACCCAGGGGGGTTGTTGGAGGAGGCGATCAATGTTAGTTCGCTTTTTTTAAAAGGTGGTATTGTGGTCTCCACCGAGGGGAGAGATCCTAAAAATAAAGAAATAAAATATGTTAAGAAAACGGGTCATAAAGAATTGAAACTTCCCCTCGTGGTTTTAATTAATGGTTCCTCGGCCTCCGCCTCTGAAATCGTTGCGGGCGCCCTGCAAGACCATGGCCGTGCCATTATTATGGGGACTCAGTCTTTTGGTAAAGGTTCAGTGCAAACTGTGGCAAAAATAGATGAGGAAAAAGGTGTTAAACTGACTATTGCCCAGTATATGACTCCTAATGGAACCAAAATTCAGGCCGTGGGTATACGGCCCGATGTAAAAATAGATGAAGTGGATGCCAAATGGGTAGGGGAGCATAAAAGAGAATCACGGTTTATCAGGGAGCGAGATTTACGCAATCACCTCAATGCTACGGTGGAAACTGAGAGCGAGAAAGTATTGCGCTTAGCGAGTGAGAGGGAGGAGCGCAAGCGTAGAATTGCGCGCATAAAGGAAAATGAGCGCAAGAAAAAGATAATTGTAGAAGATCGCCCCAAAAAGTACAATCCAAAAGAAGATTTTCAAGTCAATCAAGCGGTGAATTATATTCGCGGATTTAAAGTCTTTAAAAAAATGAAAATTTAAAATCTTTATGTTACGCTTTTTATCATATGGATAGAAAATTTTCAGTCTCACAATGTGTTTTACAAATTAAAACTCTCTTAGAAGGCGAGTTTAGAAATATTACTATTGAAGGAGAAGTCACAAATCTGACCTCTTCTTCCACGGGCCATTGGTATTTTTCACTGTCAGATCGAGACAGCTCATTGAGTTCTGCGCTTTTTAAAATGGATGCCTTTCGCAATCCTTTGATAAAAAAAATTAAAAATGGCGACAAAATCATCTGTATGGGAAGCATTGGTGTCTATACCAAACGTGGCACTTTCCAAATTATAGTGCGAAAAATATTGCCAGCGGGGAAAGGTGATTTAAATGAATTATTTGAAGCTTTAAAAAGAAAATTGTCTAGTGAAGGTCTCTTTGATTTAGAGAGAAAAAAACCGATTAATGAGTTACCTAAAAAAATAGCAATTATAACTGCGGCCAAAGGCGCCGCTTTACAGGATTTCTTAAATATTTATAAAAGAAGAAGCTTGTGGATGGATATCCTTTTGGTGCCGGCCTTAGTACAAGGAGATGGCGCCGCTCCATCCATGCGAAAAGCATTAGCGCTGGCGCAGCAAGTGCATAAAAAAAAACCTCTCGATGCCATCATTTTAACCCGTGGTGGAGGTTCTCTCGAAGATTTGTGGGCCTTTAATGACGAGCAATTGGCGCGCGATATCGCTGCCTGTCCCGTGCCCATCGTGAGTGCCGTCGGCCATCAGGTGGATTTCTCTATTTGTGATTTTGTGGCGGATCTCCGTTGTGAAACTCCCTCTAGTGCCGCCGAGGTATTGACGGAAAAGCAAGTTGCCGTGGGGCAAATCCTTTCGAGTTCACAACAAAGATTGCAAAGCGCTATGCAAGTGCACTTATCCTCATCTAGACAGCAGCTTGTCGCTTTTAATCCACAACAATTATCCGATAAATTATGGCAACTTTTCAAAAATGCTTATGAAAAACTAGATAAATTAAATCTCACCCATCGATTGGTCGAACTAACTGGTTTTCATGAAACAAGCTTGCGCATGGACGAGCTCTCTCATCGACTGAATATTGTGATGAAAGATCGCATGAATAATTTAAAGTTTTGCTTAACCAAAAATGAGCAGCTCTTGCACGCTTTAAGTCCTCATCGTGTTCTCGAACGAGGTTATTCCTATACCGTCGATTGCCATGGGTCAGTTGTCTCTAGCATCCAAAAATTTACTGAAATAGGTACTGGTGAAAGCTTAAAGGTGCACTTTTCCGATGGTGTCGGGGAGGTTTTAAAAAAATGAAAATGGTGAATATTATGAAAATTGTGAAAGTGATGAAAGTGATGAAAGCGATGAAAGCGATGAAAGCGATGAAAGCGATGAAAGCGATGAAAGCGATGAATCGCGTAGGACAAATGGTTTTGTTGTTGCATTCATTTGCCTGCGCATTGAAAACACCTAAGCCTATAAAAATCGAAGTTAAAAATAAATCGAAAAAGGTGGAGTTTGTTAAATCTCGGAAGATTTCTCCCGGTGAAGTGATTAGGGTGCATCTGCCATTTGCGAAAAATAAAAGCGCTAATATTTTTTATTGCCGCAAGAAAAAAATTATGTATCATTCCTTTCCAGACTACAATGAAGCTTTTATTTCAGAAAGTTATTTCTCGAAAATGAAATCCTTTAATTGTTATTATGCGGATAAATGGGGGAAAAATAAGCAACGTTTATTAATGGTCTCGAATATTCCCAAAGAATTTCCCAGCGAGCGTCTCCGGGTAGATAAAAAAAGGGTGACGCTTTCGAAAAAAGATTTGCGCAGATTTTTACGAGAAAAAAAAGTTCTCAATAAAGTTTATGCAGGGCCAACTGAAAGGCCTTTGTTTGTAAAGGGTTTTGCCTTGCCATTGAATTCCAAGGTTACCAGTATTTATGGCTCGAAAAGAGTTTTTAATAATAGTAAGGTCAGTCAACATTTAGGAACAGATTTTCGCGCCATGGTTGGGACCCCTATAAAATCGAGTAATGCTGGAAAAGTTGTATTGGCACGGGATCTTTTTTTTACGGGGAATACCGTTATAGTCGATCACGGCCTAGGCATATTCACGGTCTATGGACATTTGTCCAAAATAAATGTTCATGAAGGTGAAAAAGTAATACCTTTTTCTCTTTTAGGTCTGGCGGGAGCAACCGGTCGAGTGAGTGGCCCTCACCTTCATTGGGGAGTTAAAGTTAATGGCAATTGGATCGAGGGTAGCTCGTTAGTAGAGGCCACCAACTAAGTTTACGTTCCTAATGTACAGGCGAATTTGTTCTTGTTTCTGAGCCTAAAAAGATAAGAGGTCTTACTTGCAAACTAAAATATATATAGATCGAGATATTGAGTTGCAACTCGACATCACTAGCTTAAAAAAACCGCATCGAAGCATAGAAATTATTGAGCATAAATATATGAGTTCTTCCCTTTTCTTGGGAACTGAAGATATCACCTTTTTTTTTACTCCACTTAAGAAAATAAAAAATTTGATAAACTTATTTCATAAAAACAATTCTTGGATTTTTGGCCTGGGCGAGGAAGAGGATTTGGCGTTAAGTGAAATCATTTACGCGGATAATATTATAGAGCTTGATATTCATTCTCCAGATGTTATGTATAATCTTATAGATCTTTGTTGTGATAGGTATTTACTGCTCAAAAGAAAAAAGATCTTTGCCATTGCCGAGGTAAACTTACGAAGCATCGTTCAGGGGGCCGAAGATTTTATTCAGTTTCAACTAGCGCTTAAAGAAAATCAAGAATATCTGCAGAAAAAAGAATTCAAAGAAGTTCTCAACCTATATTTAGAATTGCTTCAGCTCAACGACAATGTTTTATTTATCGATTCTGAAGAAGAGCTTTATTTTGTGATAAATCAGGCCATCAAAAAACACCAAATCATCGAGTGTATTGAAAAAGTTAGTTTGTTGGACCTTAACGGAAATTCACTCTTGATTCCACTCTTAGAAAAAGAACAGTTTTTACAATTTTTGCCAAAAGAATCTATTGAACTTCCGAAAACGTCATTTTATTTGGCCTTTATTATTCAGATGATAGAAAGGTTTTATAATCGTGAAAATTCATTTCTTACTCATGATGATAAAATTTCTTTTTGGGAAGAAGCCTTTGCAAAAATTCCTTTACCGATAGTCCTTTTTAATGAAAAAGGAGATTTAGTTCTGCATAATCCACTTTTTTCTAAATTAAAAATTTTACCAAAAAAACTCGTCCATATGTTGGCGGAAGATTCAATTGAAATTGAGGGAGAAGTTTACAAAGTAATCAAAAAAAATATAATAATAACTGAAAAAAAATATTTTTACTGTGTTTTTAATCCTCTTAAACACTCAGACATCTCGCAAGATGAAAAAAATAACACGGCAGATTCTTCGCAAGAATTGGGAATTGTCTCTAGCTCAATTGCCCATGAATTAAATAATCCTATTGCGGGAATCTTGGCGGCACTTTCCGTTATTGAACTCGAGGATGATTTAGATGACGATATGCTGGAAGGCCTCGTAGACATGAGAAAAGGTGCCAAGAGATGTAAAGAACTCGTACAAGTCTTTTTAGGTTTTTCTAAAACCGCTCCTATGCTAGATAGTGAAAAATCTTTTTCTCAAGCCTTTAAGCAGGGTAAAGACCTCTTGCGGTTTAGAATGATGGAGGCAGATCTAAGATTTGAACTTAGAGAATCATTAGCGCCTAATAATAAAAAATTTAACGTGTCCGTAGTTTCCATGATTTTTTACTTAATCTTGAATGAAGTGATAACTGCTTATTCGCATCATAGAATTATTATTAATAAAGAGATGAGTAAGGTTTTGTCCGGATCATTTTGTGAAAATGAGTTCGCTCTGGTTTTTTCTTTAGATATTCCAATCGAACTGTTCTCAAATATTAAAAAGTCTAAGCTCATTAAACATTTGGTTCAATTAGAAAATTTGAAACTTCACAGCGATATGAATAAGTTAACTTTAAGCATGCTCTAAAGGGGCCCAGCATTCAGATACTATCCTTTTCAGTTTTAATTTTAGTTTTTTTAGGTGGAGGTTTGGGCGCCTTGCTGAGATGGATTTTGTCTGCCAGTATTTCTCATGGGATTGGGAAATTTTGGGTGGGGACAGTATTTGTAAATATAATTGGGTGCTTTGTCCTTTTTGCGCTAGCGCAGTGGATTCAAGGGGAGGACAAGGTCTTACAGTATTTCTGGAAAATCGGATTTCTGGGCAGTTTAACTACATTTAGTACATTTTCCTATGAGGTGGTTATGCTCATAAAGCTCGGCCGCTACTTTGAAGCCTTCCTGGTAGGCTTTTTAAATATATTCTTTGGGATAATTATTGGCATTTGGATTCTTCGCTGAAAATTTTTCGAATTTTTTCAAAAAGGCTTCTGGCCCTGTAGCGAGTAAGTCTCTAGAGATCAGCAAAATTTCACTTTCATCGGCAGCCTTGGTTTTAACATATTCAGAAATAAACTCTTTTAGCTGTGGATTAAAAAATATTTTCTTTAAGCGACCACTATTTAGTCGTGCTGTTTTGGCATTAAAGTATTGAATGAGTTTTTTCTTATGACCGGGATATCTAAAAATCAATTCAGACTTCTTATGCATTGAGGCCAATGGAAAAACTATAAACTGCTCCGGCACTAAATGGTTCATAATGACGTAGTCACCATGTTCGTCGTCAATATACAGCTTTTGCATTTTTGCTAGTTTTTCATTGCTGTCATTGCTGTCATTACTTTTATTATTTATACTTTTTTCTGGCATTAGGTTAGGTGCTATACCGGTATAAATCTTGGCCGGTTTTTTAGATGGAAAATACTCCTGCCAAAGAAATTTTAAAATATCATTTTTGACATCTTGATCTAATTTCAAAAAGAAATTATTCAAGGTAATAAGCGCTTCTAGATAAGGGCCATAGAGGAGAATTGTGCACGTTTGCCAATCATGAGACTTGAGCTTTTCCTCTAAATAGGGCAATTCACGCGCTGTTTGGGAGGCAGGATAACAAAATTGAATAATTCCATTTTCCCCTTTTAGGGTCAATATATAAGGGTTTTTAAGTTTTCCAATAGACAGCATAATCTCGTTTATAGAAGAATCATTTTTAAAATTTATTCTATCTAGCTCATAACGATTTCTAGGGTAATAAAGGTGATTGATTTTTTGTATGCCCTTTTCAATAAATATATTTAAATAGTTTAAGAGCAACTCCGCTGCCGCCGCCGCATCATCCAACGCACGATGCGCCTTTTTATGTTTGATGCCAAACACCTTACTCATATAATTGAGATTTGAGTTTAAGAGATTAGGAATTAAGTATTTCGTCATTAGATTGGTGCAAATACTTTTATTATTAAGTAGTGGTCGCCCCAGCCTTTTTAAAACGGAGTTTAAAAAAGGAATGTCAAAAGAGGTATTATGAGCAACGAGAATGCTATCTCCCATAAATTCTAGAATTTCATCCATGACTTCTTCAATCTTAGGAGAGTCTTTAATATCTGCCGGTAAAATAGAAGTTAATTTTTGAATAAAATCTGGAATATGAATTTCTGGGTTAATTAAAAATTCTTTTTGCGCGAGAATTTCCAAATTTTGCACTTTAACCATACCAATTTCTATGATTTTATCAGAATGGTGATTGCCGCCAGTGGTTTCCAGGTCAAAGACACAAAAGGATAATTCGCTAATCATTGCTTTACTTGATTCTTTTTGTTTTATCATTTTTATAAGGCCCTTCGAACATTCGCTCGAAATTTATGGTATTTCATGTTGAGAATAACATTCTTCAGGAGCCTTTTCAATGGCCTATGGGGTTTTTTGTAATTAAAAAATATTATCTCATATATGCTAATATACCGTTGAGCAAGCTTTCCAAATAATGAGAAAGCTCACCATTATTGGAGAAGTCGAAGCTCCCATTGATCACTTCAATATTTGCATCGCCTGGCTTTGCAGTTATTGCAAACGTGATTTTGCTCCCACTTGAAGAAAACCCACGATACTTAAGAGGGCCTATACCAACTACGTCTACTAGATAAGTACCCGCTTTAGAAATTCTAACGACTGTGCCAATGTCTTGTACCACTCCTATTTGTATGGTTAATCCTCTGAGCTCGCTCCAGTCAGTAGATTGAATCTCAAAGTTTCTCTCTGCTGAAAAAGCGAGTGTTGATCTTAGTAAGAAGGTTAGAGTTATTAGCTTTTTCATGATTATTAGCATACTGGTAAAAAGGTATACTGCTATCTACACAGGTGGACTTGATCTAATTGTCAAGTTACAATAGTCCAGGATATGGAATCTATATTAACATCGGTAGAAGCCGAACTGCTTATTCAATTTGAACAATATCCAAGCTTAGAAATGCTTGCGAAAACTCTTTATAGGGATCCTACTGCTATTTCAAGACAGCTTAAACGTATTTCTGAAAAAGGTGACTTTTTAACAAAAGCATCAGGTAGATGGAAGATCACAGATACGGGGCAAAAATTTAATCAATTAACTAAAGATTATCTTTTGTCTCAAAAGCGCATCGTTAATCACGATGTTCATCTTAAAGTCGGATCGACGAGAGAATTTTGCATAAGGGTCTTGGCCCCTAATATAAAGAAATTAGAAAAGGTTTTTGGTGTGAACTCACTATCGCTTATATCATTTGAAGGTTCAGTGGAAAATGCACTTTTGTCGGGCCAAATTGACTTGGCATTTGATTGTGGTAGACCTTATTCTCCCGATATAACTTTTAAGCAAGTGCTAGCAGAACCCATTTCTCCCGTCGTATCGAGTAAGATTTTTCAAGGCTATAAAAATATTCAGCACTTCAAAGATTTAGAAGATCACCCGCATATTCTTTGTGATAGACTTCACCCTGATCGTGTCTCAAAAAAAACTTTTCGTATAAAAAAAGTTGCGAGCTATAGTAATGACATAGCAGTAGCAAGAAGCCTTTGTCTGGCATCTCATGGATGGGGACTACTTCCTGTTTATGCAATTAAAGAAGAGCTAAGGACTAATAAACTTAGAATTATTAATAATATCTCTTTTTCTTCTGAAAAATTTGGGGTTTGGTATTTAAGAGAAAGAAAAAGCATTTTACCACTTTTTTTTATAGCAATTGATTGGCTGAGGCAAAATGAGCACCTTATGGCAATAGACATGACTTGATTTGAATAGACTTGATTAGACTTGATTAGACTTGATGAGACTGTTACTTCCCGAGTGAATTTTTTTTCGAGAGTTATTTAAACATAAATTAATTCTTGAAAATATTTTGGAAAAAAGTGCGAATTACTTCACCTGTTTTATTAATGAGTTTCTCTGTTTCATCGTCTGTAATCCCTTCTCATTGTTTTTCCCATCCCATTATTTATTGCATGACCGTTATAACTTATGACCGATGTATCGTGATTTCCTAGTATCAATGGATATGCAGAGGTCCGTTTAGTTGTTTTTTTCTGATGGCAGCGAAAATAATCATCATTATGAACTTGGTCATTTTTAAAAAAACGATAGGATATTTTTGTTTCTGTCCAATCGGTTGACTGTTGAGGCAGCGATGCAGAAGCTCTACTAGAACATGAATATGGTATATTTATAAACCTATCTTTTAATTGCTGATCTTTAAAATGAGAAGTTTTAATTTCCTCGTAGGTGCAATCCAAGTTCAGAGAAATTGAGCAGAAGGTAAACTACGAGAGGCCAACTAATATTATCTTACCAGTTTTATGACAAGGCCTCACATTTTAAAACTAGGAATAAAAAAAAGATATGGGTAATTGCAAGCGCTAGCGCGCCCCCATCCCCGCCACCCCAAAAATAGTCACGCCGCGGCGAAAGTTACAATTTCGACAGAGCAGAAAAATATTCTCGGCAGTATTGCGCCCACCGAGCGCCACCGGCATTCGATGCTCAAACTGCAGCGCAAAGGTCGAGGAACAATTCTCACATTTAAAACCCGCCCGAGTCAGGACCCCACGGCGAATGGCGATGGCGATATAGCGCTTGCCGGCCCACTTGTTGTGAATTTTTTGGGGATCGCTGGTGAGTTGCGGTTTGGTTTGCTGATTGGTTTGCTGATTGGCTTGCTGATTGGCTTGCTGATTGGCTTGCTGATTGGTTTGCGGATTGGTTTGCTGATTGGTTTGCTGATTGGTTTGCTGCTGAGTTTGTTGATTCGCTTGTAGCTGAGTTTGTTTATTGGACAAGTTGTGGGATGGAGAACTCTCTTTAGATTTTTCTCTGCTTCGTACTTGCTCGAGTGGCAGAATATTTTGTTCTAGATTTGCTTTTTGTTGAGGCCTTTTTCCGATACCCTTTAATTTTATGCCCAGCAGTTCTGCTTTATTTTTTTCCAACAAGGCGCTCGCCATCAGATCGACGATGTTTGCAAGGTCAACT
>Ga0316206_1000749_pt1 | contig 37341 bp, 35 predicted proteins | sample 6monthpyrite_MG_FD_204942 | JGI IMG/M metagenome (GOLD analysis project Ga0316206, IMG submission 204942) | Microbial mat bacterial communities from mineral coupon in-situ incubated in ocean water Damariscotta River, Maine, United States -... | ecosystem: Environmental > Aquatic > Marine >...
TCAATCCATTGTCGTCGATGTTCATAACTTTGGCCGGTGAGGGCATCGGTGCCACAAAGGAAAGATCGTCGTACACAACGAGAGATGCAATGGTAATAGGGGGTGGCATCGAGAGAGATTAAGGTGTCGCGAGGTTTAGTCATGTTCAGCTCCATTGAAACCGGTTAAATCCTGCTTTGCGAAGAAATTACGCTTGCAGATCTTAGTTGTCAAATTTATGATGACAAATTTATGATGACTGTCCCTGTTACTCTGGTCATTATTGCACAAACGTTCGCCACTTTCCTGGCTGGTTATACAAGAGTTATATTTAAGGAGGTCTAATGGCTATCCTAAAAAAAGGATCAAGAAAAATAATTGTAGAATCCATCGAATACAGGTGGAACATTAGGAGAAAGCCTACTCACTCTCAAGCTGATTATTCGTGTAACGTAACTGCATCAGCTGAATTGAGTGACGCATCAGGAGCAGTATTAGTCATTACATTTTTATGGAATAATTACAAATATTACGAAGGAACAGAACACCCGATTACTCCAAAACACATTAAGGAAAGTATCACTGGTGCTATTAATGCTGGGTGGGAACCATCGAAGCAAGGTGCACAGTTTAACTATGAACATAAATCTAGCAGAACATGACAAATCATTTAAGTGTAAAAGTGAATAACATAGAATCGCACAATGAAAAGTTAAGGCTAAAAGTAAAGGATATTCTTCTTTTGTAGTTTGGGTTATCAATTGAGGTAACGGGGAAATTATATATACGAGAGCGTGATAATGGCGATTCTGCCGTTGGTGGTAATGATGGTCCACATCTAATGAACTTTATAATGCCTAAAGAAAACTAGCCATGGCCATGCTGGGAAGAATAGTTTGAAGCTTAACCAGACACCCATGCTAAGACGCAGTAAAAACAAAGAGTTAGATTGTATTTAGGTCTTTTTTGTTATGGGTGTCTGTGTTAGCGGTGTGGTGTTAAACTCGCATTAAAAGCAAATTGGAACCCAGCTGAAAAAGGCAAGCCTTTAAAACTTGGCTATATAAACGATAAATATATTGTGTTACCTGAAGGCGTGAGTTGTTCATCCGAATATGAAGCGTCGCTTAATAAGTAGTTAAAACCGATTTATCTATTTGGTTTTACATCTGTTATCTAAGGTTGCAGTACCTTGCTACGAACCAGGCGGTCAGACCTAGGTTGCTCAGGTAGATGGATTTGTAATCCGTTGCATAGCCAATTTGCTAACCCGCTAGTATTCTATTTCGTGTCTAGCAGTAGGTGTTGGGGGCTCTGCTCTTAAGGCTTTAATAAGCGTCAGTGAGCATAAAAACCTAACACTTGCTCGACATAATAACCTAGATATGATACAACATAATAACCTAATAGAAATACAACAGAATAACCTGGCATTCGCTCAATAATGTAAGGCACGCTCATGGCTTCACCATCCGAAAAACTCGCAAAATCCCTGGAAGTATTAAGGGAGCTGCAAGAGCAAGGCATCGTTGCAATTCGCTCGGCAGAGATGTCGCGTGCCCATCGGGAGCGCCTGCTCAAGAATGGTTTTTTGCAAGAGGTCATGAAGGGTTGGTATATACCGGCCAGGCCCGATGAGCCAGTAGGTGCAAGTACGGCCTGGTATGCCTCGTTCTGGGATTTTTGTTCTGCTTACCTGAATGAACGTTTTGATGGCAACTGGTGTTTGTCACCGGATCAGTCCCTTTTGTTGCATACCGGAAATCGAACCGTCCCCGCCCAGCTTTTGGTGAGAGCACCAAAAGGGGGAAACAAAGTGACTGCATTACCTCACAATACCTCACTCCTGGATGTTCGTGCTGCTATGCCAGATGAACAGGATATTGTAGAGAAGGGTGGATTGCGGTTATGTGTCTTACCAATAGCGCTAATTACCTGTTTACCCGCATTTTACCGTCAGTATCCTATCGAGGCGCGCGCCGCTCTAGCGATGATCAAGGATGCATCTGATATTCTGGATCGCTTACTCGAAGGTGGACATAGCACTATTGCTGGCAGGCTGGCGGGTGCTCTTCGAAATATTGGGCGGGAACGTATTGCAGATGACATCGTTAAAACCATGCGTGCAGCTGATTTCGATGTGCGTGAAGACGATCCTTTTGAGAATGCTAGCATCGTTACGTTTTCTGCACGTGAGGTTTCACCTTATGTGAACCGGCTTCACTTAATGTGGCAAACCCTGCGTGAAACCGTCATTGAAAAATTTCCTGATGCCCCTGGCTTACCAGCAAATTCGGATGATTATCTAGCAAAGGTCGAAGAAATTTATGTGACAGATGCTTATCACTCATTATCGATAGAAGGCTATCGAGTCAACTCAGAATTGATAAAACGAGTGCGTAGTGGAAACTGGAACCCCGATGGCGATGAAGCAGATCTTCAGCAACGTGACGCCATGGCAGCACGTGGTTACTGGCAGGCCTATCAGGCCGTGCGAAATAGTCTTGCTACGGTACTTAGCGCAGAGAATGCAGGAACGGTAGCTGAACAAGATCAGGGTACGTGGTTCCGGGAAATGTTTGCACCCAGTGTTGCAGCCGGTCTTTTACGACCGGCTGATTTGGCCGGTTACCGTAATGATCAGGTCTACATTCGTGGTTCAAAACATGTGCCGCCGAGTCGTGAGGCCGTTCGGGATATGTTACCTGCATTGTTTGATCTGCTGAAAGCAGAGAAGCAAGCATCGGTTCGTGTTGTGCTTGGGCACTTTGTATTTGTTTATATCCATCCTTATATGGATGGCAATGGTCGTATGGGCCGATTCTTGATGAACCTGATGTTGGCATCAGGTGGCTATCCCTGGACAGTGATACCAGTAGAACAACGTGATGTTTATATGGCAGCCTTAGAGGAAGCCAGTGTCCAGCAAAATATTGAACCGTTTACTGATTTTATCGCGGGTTTGGTAGAGGCTGGCCTGAAAGGACAAATGACAGCCAAACCTCCCTCAACATAGGCTAAATCTTATGTTCAGGATTTATGTAAGGTAGGTGGCGTTATTTTTCCCAGGGAGATGGAGCGTGTAGTAATGACTTTAATTTTTCATTTTCTGGTATTGGGGCAAATGAAGCGGTTTCAAAAGCGATAAAATTTTCCTGACTTAGTTTGAATAGGCGTTTGAATAGGCGTTGATCTAGCAGGATGTTTTCAGCTTCACGGCAAGCGACATCCAGAATAAAAGTGCTTCTATCCATATGCAGGAGAGTTGCAGCCTTTGTTAACAGGCAATGCTGAGCAGGCTCAACATGTAAGTTAATATGGAGCGTTTTTGACATAACGAAAAACCTCTGTGTATCTTATGATTATACGAAATAACGAATGTATAGGTGGTGAATTGTAGTTTACCTGGTGTGATATTTGGAAGAAGATTGTAGTTGGAACAAGGGGTTGATACAAATGTAGCTGACACTATTTAAGGGCGAGGTATTACAACCAGAACGCTGGTTTCTTTACCCAGATGGATACGTACATGGGCAATAATTCAGACCCAGTTACACTCCAGATCTTATCCGGAGATCTTATCTGGACACTCATGATGAAACTAAATAAAAACAATGGCTTAGATTGCATCCTGGTCTTTTGTTGTTATGGGTTTGCGTGTTATCTAATGAGATAAATGCAAGATTACGCACTATAATATTACTGGTAATTAAAAAGAGAAACTCACTGCTCATTAATGAAAACTAATTCAGCCACTCTCCTTATGCATGCGTTAATAGCGCTTCTGTTTATCAGTGTTAGTGGTGCTTTATATCTGCATATTTCAGATATAAAGGAACAAGCCATAAAAGCTGATGCGGTTAATTCTGCAAAACTATATGTGGATATGTTTACTGAACTCAGGTCGATATACACAACTGAAGTTGTGAGTGTGGCTCAATCTAATGGCCTGGTCGCTGCGCATAACTATACAGAATTAAATAATGCTATACCGTTACCTGCAACGCTCACTATTATGTTGGGGGAGCGTCTGCGCAATAGAGCAGGGGAAAGCTCATTAAGTCTATATAGTTTATACCCCTTTCCATGGCGCTCTAAAACAGATGGTTTAAATGACGACTTTAGAAAACAGGCATGGCAGAACTTGCAAATGAATAGTAGTGAACCTTATTTTGAATTTACACTAACCGACTCAAAAAGTTTCCTGCGCTATGCCATTGCAGATATTATGAAGCCGGCTTGTGTTGAATGCCATAATACGCATCCGGCATCGCCAAAAATAGATTGGCGTAAGGGAGATGTGCGTGGTGTTCTGGAAGTGAAAATACCGCTGCAGGCTGTAGTTAATAAAGTTAGTGATGAGATACGCTTCTTTTTAATTGTGGTGTTTACATTAATATTGCTGACTTATATTGCTGTCACGGTTGTTGTTTATCGGCTTGGGAGCAACTCAAATATATTATCTAAACAAGTGAGTGAGAGAACCGCGGACTTAAATGCTCAAATTGAAACTCGAAAAAAGGCTGAGGCTGAACTGAAGCGTCAAAATAAAAATCTTGAAAAAACCAGGCAGAGTTTAATTGATGCGATTGAGAAAACTAAAGTTGCAGACATAGCAAAAAATAATTTTCTTTCTAATGTTTCGCATGAATTACGAACTCCCCTGAATGGGATATCAGGTGTGTGTCAATTATTGGCAAGTAAAGATTTAACGACTGAACAAATGAAATGGTTAGATATCATTAATCAGTCTGTTAGACAAGAAGTAAAAATAATAGATGATATTCTAAATGTGGTTCAATTAGATGAAACAACGCTTGTTGTTAATGAAGAGTCCTTTAGTTTGCTTGAATTAATTCAAGATATTATTACCGAAAATCAGGTCGAATCCGATAGTAAGGGGTTGATAGTTTATCCGTTAAGCTTTCCAGATGACTTCCCGTTAACCCTGGTTGGTGATTCAAAGAAGATTGCCAGTATTGTTGAAGTGCTGTTTGATAATGCAATTAAATTTACCGAGTCAGGTGAAATAAGAGTTAGCGTTGAAATAATTTCTGAGTCAGAGATCAGCGTTACTGTAAAAATAGCCGTATTAGATACGGGTATCGGTATTGATGCTGCAGATCACAAAAATATTTTCACAGCCTTTTCTCAAGCCGATGAAACATCAACACGCCCACAAGGTGGTATGGGTATGGGGCTGGCAATTAGCGAAAAACTGGCCGGCTTATTACAGGGCGAAATGGGGGTTGAGAGTGAGCTGGGTAAAGGGAGTGTTTTCTGGTTGAAAGTGCCACTTAAAAAATAGGAATTTTGTGATTTTAGGGTGGTGAATGATGCCTGTTCCGTGATAATGTTTAATTCAATTTAATATCGTATTGCATCACGCTTGTCAAGATGTCCAAAATGCAAAACAAGAAGACCCTGCCCCCAATGCCATTAAGTTAAGATTTTTTATGGAGGTGCGGCTTTAGCCGCGCAAATAAAGTGACTATGAAATCGGCTAGTTAATGCGCGACTGAAGTCGCACCTCCAGAGTGATTATCCTTAACTTAATGGCATTGACCCTGCCCCATGTATTTTACCCCATGAACATCCCTATATTGGCAAGTAAATTCCAAGTACTACGCACGCTACCAGAAGCTCTTGAAACATAACGAACTCCCTAAAGTAGATAATAGATTTTTTATGATCCTTGATCATGTCATGGTTGTTATTTTCGCTAAATTCACACATTTGAAAAATTTTCTGCTTCATATCAATGGAAGGAATGTCACCATTTTCTGCTAGAAGAATATTCTCATCTGATGTTACAGATGAATAATTAACCAGCTTGTTAGTAGTAACCAAATGAGCCCTGGTGGCCAGGCCTAGTAAATCATCTGACAATATAGTTTCAGCCATTGGCAGCGCAAACTGCTTAGTCAGTTGATGGCCCATCTCAAGATAAGATTTTTCTAATGAAAGGTTTGCTTTGTAAAACCCGACAGATAAAAAAAGCATGGCACCAGCGAGTATTAATGAAAGCATTACGATTATACGAAGCCTGTGCATACGTCGAGCCTGATCACGCTGTTTAAGTAGATCAAGGTTTATACCAAGTATCCCTGCCAGCACCTTCAGTTTTGCATTTTCTTTTCCATCTTTATCCTTTCTAACATCTGCTGCAATCGGATTGATTCTCTGGTCAGTTAAATTTCCATCTGAACCGATCTTAAATTTCAGTGCTTCTGAAAAACTCTCATTAGTAGGTTGGTTATTGTCAGTTGCATGTGGTTCACCATCAACTATTAAGCATAAAATTCGATTTTCTCCGCCCAGTCGCTTGTAGCTTAAAATCTCTTCACTTACCCACCTGGATGCTCTGGAATTGGGTGAGCAAATGACAATAAGAAAATGAGAGTTTTTAAGTGCCTTATGAATACTGGTGCCAAGATCAGATGAGGCTGGTAGTTCGTTGTTATCAAGAAAAACAGGAAAAATTCTTTTAGTTTTTAAATTACTATGATCTGAAATATATTGTGGGACTTTGTAGGTTTCCAGGGATTTATGTAGCCAGTTTGCCCATTTTTTGTCTAAATGACTGTAGCTAATAAAAGCATAGTATTTAAATTTTTTTTCCATAATTTTTTTCCATAATTTATCTTCAGTGAGTAATGGTTTTTACAAAGGCCGTAACGACTTGTCGATTAACTGCTCACGCAGTAACATACTAGCATCAGAGTCGGAACACAGTTAAAGAAGGCGCAGCTTTTCTCATCACTGTTTCTTCGCAATAGTCGTTTTTTGCCCAGCGAACTGCTCCATTAACTCAGAGACTGTATTGGCATCATTGCCTGGTTAACTATCAGGAGGTGCAATTGGGCATCAAAAATGTTCAAGCTGCCCTGCTGCCCCCTTGAATACCTTGAGTATTTGCGGTTATTATGATGATTGTCATTTATAAGTGAACTGAACTGAGCTAATGGAGTAAGTTAATTATTAATGAAGGCCACTCTCCCACTTATTTTACTGGAATCCTATAAGTATGTTACGTTTTTTATTATTGACGTTCTGTTTTATTCTTTATTCATCTGTCGCGGTATCCGCAGTTAAACACACCTTAAGTGAAACAACAGGCTTATCAAAATGGGATGTAGAGGGGCAGGGCTTCAGTCTTAGTTTTGCGCAGCTTGGTGCCGATTATGTAAAAGCGGTTTTTATTGCGCGTGGATTACCGACAGAGGTAGCTGAAAATGTCAGTACTTACTGTGTCTTCGGCACCACTATCACAAACACTTCCGATACCGGCCTGACGTCAGAGTTATCCAACTGGCGTATTGTGACCCGTGATGGTGTAGAGCACAAACTAAAGTTAAAGTCAGAATGGGTAAAGGAGTGGATTTCCAAAGGCGTGAAGTTTCGCTGGTTATTATTGTCCAATCAACAAAACTTTGATGAAGGCGACTGGATTCAGGGGTTCACTACCGTCGCTCTGAAACCGGGCAGCCGTTTTGATCTTCATTATTCATGGAAGCAACAAGGTAAACTATTTAACCAGACTATCAAGGGGATGCATTGTGCGCCTGCTAAAACTTCCACTCAATAAATGCTGTTTTATTTTTATACTCCTGGCAAGTTTGCCGTTTACAGGGGGGGCGGTAGAGAAAATAAAACCCGTCGAAAACTATAAACTCAAACTGCTTTCCAATCCAAAACCAGCACCCGATTTTATTTTATTAGACATGGATGGCGAATCGCATTCATTAAAACACTACCGGGGGAAAGTGGTGCTAATTAATTTTTGGGCAAGCTGGTGTTCGCCCTGTTTACGTGAAATGCCTTCCTTACAGAAACTGTATGAAGACCTGGGTACAACGTCATTTGTCGTGCTGGCCATTAATCAATGGGAGGATGATGAGCGAGCATTTGAATTTATGGGGCAACTTAACCCCGCGCCGACCTTTCCCATTCTCTTTGATAAAGACAGTAAAATATCCGACCGTTATGGGGTTCAAGGTTTACCTTCCAGTTACATTGTTGATAAACAAGGTCGTATTGTCTATCGCGCAAAAGGCGGTAGAGATTTCGATCATCCTCAGATTGTGAGTAAAATTAAGGCATTGTTTTAAACTATTATTAAGGCTGTGTTGACGCTTTTCTTGCCCGTTCAATTAATTTTTTTCTATTAAAAAGTAAAGTAAAGTAAAGGGGGCAGCCATTAGCGCTCCTTAGCGCTGGCTAGTTTGAGTCATTGTCTACTGCCAGAGTATATTGGCGCAGATATATTAATCTGTCAGATGAAGTCTGAGCGAGTACTAACAAACATAAATAGGAAATCTCAAACATATTTAAAAAGATAACTGGGCACAAATGAAATATTATGTGGATTAGTCATTTATATAATCAGGTTATTATCATATTATTATATTGATTTTAACTAACTTGACTTGATTGGCCTTAGTTAATAGTATCTAGGCCCTTAGTAACAATATGGATGTTGTGATGGTTTTCCATATTAAGTTTTATCAACTTAACAAATGAAGGATCATTTTATGAAAATCATCTATCTCGTTTTAATCTCACTTCTGGCTTCAATTAATATCACTAGCTGTGGCGGCGGCGGCAGCAGCTCAACACCGGCAGAACTTAATGGGCAATTTATTGACAGCATTGTCATCGGGTTACGCTATGAAACCGCAACTACCAGCGGTTTTACCGATGCTCAAGGGCGATTTAATTACCGTGAGGGTGAGACCGTTCGATTCTATGTCGGTGATGTCTTCCTGGGCGAAGCATCCGGTCAGGCGATAGTGACACCAATTGAATTAGTTTTAAGTGCGACGGATGAAACCCATATTCAAGTTCAAAATATTGCCATATTCCTACAAAGTATTGATGATGACGGCATTGAATCCAATGGCATTAATATCACCCGCCTAACCAACGACGCAGCGGTAGAACAAACCGTGGACTTTACGCTTTCCTCGGGTGTGTTTGATACCGATGGTGCACTGCAAACCCTGATTAGTAATCTGACCTCGGTTAATGGCACGGCTCGTTCATTATTGTCTCGTGAGCAGGTTGTTAGCGCCCTGAATACCAATCTGCTGGCACTGCTTGTCGGTGATTATCAAGGTACATTTTCCGGTGATGATACCGGCAGCTGGACAATATCAATTGATAGTACGGGTGATATAACAGGACAATCCGTTTCAGATGTTTATGGCACTGATACTATCTCGGGAAGCGTCGCCAGTAATGGAGAATCTAACATTAGCGGAATGGCGGGCTCTTCAGTCTTTTCTGGTTCATTTACTCGCGGCGGTAGCGTAAGCGGAACATGGTCGGATGATGATGAAGATGGCGGAACGTTTAGTGGTAGCCGTGTTTTTGATGCAACGCCTGAACCCGACCCGGGCACTGGCACCAATTCTGGAAGCCTCACAATTTCAGGTGGTGATTCAAGTGTCATTGGTGTTTTATTTTCACCCAATCTTGATACTGCTGTAGTTAATGATCCTAGTGGTCAATTTTCAAATATCGTCTTTGTTACCTGGTTTCAAAATATTACCTCAAGCGCTGAAATCGAAATACGTTCATTGCAGTTAGTTTATGATAAAAATACAGGAGTAGCTACGATAGGTTATTTTAGAGCGACTTCACAAGATATAAATAGTGATCCGACCTCATTCTATACCTATTCTTTAAGTTGTGAGGATGATCCACAGGTTTGTGATTCTGTTACCTTAAATGCGGTTGGTAAAAGTATTGAATTTAATGGCTTTAATCTACCCGCATTAGGTGATGATGATGCCACAGGAACTATTTTATTGAATGGTACGCTAAACTGGTAGACGCTTTACGAACGTAAATATGAGCTTGTAATTAATGTAACAGCTTCATGTGGTAATTAATTGTGTTGGTGTTTTATTTAACGCTGAAAAGTAAAAGAAGACAATTCAACATAAAGGGGCAGGGTGGAGTTAAATAACAAAAATATAGAAGCAAAAGCAAATTTCCCCCAGCCCCTCTTTGTCAAAGAGGGGGCAACACGCCTAAAAGCGGATATTTCAATAGGTTTTGGCTTAACGTATTGTCATTGGCACTGCCCCTGAATTATCACTTCAGAAATGTCACTTCAGAATTATCACTTCAGAATTATCACCCCACTAAATTCACCCATATAAATTCACCCATATAAACCTACTAGTAACGCTACTAATAAATCACTTTAGTTTATATGTGTTGAAGTGAATAACGTCAAAGGCTTAAGGGCTTAGATAATTTACAGTCTCACTGAACAGGCAGTCTTTTTAATCTCAGTTTTAAGTTCATCTATCTACATGGGCCTTATTCGAATGCCACCCGTATAGGGTTAACCCTCAAAAAGTTCGGGTACAAACCAGTTACCTTGGGGTTGAGGGATTCATTCACTATTGCAGCAGTTATCTATCCCTGAAATTTTAGAGAGGCTATAAAAATGTTTAAGAAGAAACAACCAGGCGTATTAGTTGCGCTAGCTACCGGTTTATCAATATTACCTACAGCTGTAATGGCACATGATAAAGATGATGAAAAGAGTTATGTGTTACAGGGTAATTGTACTGAGTTACCCGCATCTCGCACAACCGAGTTTCATGGAAACCCAATGACCAGTCGTTTAAGTTTGGCAATGGCGGGCAATCAATGGGTAGTTTTTGATCACTTTATGCAGGCTTTTAATGAGCATCGAGATGCAACATCGCGTAAAGACATTGATCTTATTGCAATCGGTAATCAGCCACGTACATTGGCCGGTTTACAAAAACGGGGTGCAGATTATTTCGTTGAGTTGATTCCACCCGGATTAGAGCGTAACCAAATTAAGAGTGGTTGTATGTTATTGGGTAATGAAGATCCGCGTAACTATTTACCCACCAGTATACAGGTCGATTTTGATATTTTTGCCAGTACGAACATTAACCTTATGCGTGATTTAGCTAAAAGTGGTTTTGTAACTGAGGCGGTCCCCTAGATCCGTAACCAGTTAACATTAATGACTGATTTAGCGAATAGCACGGGTATTGGAACGGGTGCTGATGCAACAGTTGATGCGACTCTGGATTTATTAGATCCGACTATTCGCGTTTCAGAAGTAGACCATATAAACGAAGGTGTGAACCGCCCCGTGGTTTATTCTGTTGCATTACTGGCGACTATGAGTGAAAAGCACGAAAGACTGGCCAAGAAATGGACTAACTTTTTACACAGCCCAGAAGGTGTTCAAATCTATGTTGATGGTGGATTTACCGCTTTAACGGGCACTGAGCAAGCTGAAAGATATTCATTTGATGCTGCTGGTAACCTGGTAATAGAGCAGTTCACTCCCTAAACTATTTTTTCCTGGTCTATATTTCCTTTTAGCTTAGTTTAGTCATTAGGTTGTTAATCCTGTTTGTTTTACGAACAGGATTTTTTTTGGCCTGCAAATATGATTAAATGGTATTGTATCAATCTAGAGCGCTGTAAGTGTTCAGGGTTTTAGGTGTGCAGCAACGAAAGTACCTAGGCCATCCCAAATAATTGAACGGACTAAAAATTATGAAAAACGGTATCAGTGTATTTATTTTGTTATTGCTGAGTGCGTCGTGCGATGCCAATAGAACGACTGAAATTAATGAGATGGAAATAAATAAACCTGAAGATTTAAATACCGTCTGCAAAAACAAGTCGATTAAGTATTTTTCTGAAAAAAACAAGAAACCACATGACTGGACTTCACAGTGGCGTGTAGAAGAAAATATCATTGATGTAAAAGGCACATGGAAAGTGGATGATACGGAGTATGACGTGATGTGCAGAATAAAACGTGGTGAAAAGGAAACGTTAACGGTTATTTCCATTGAAGAGAAAAAGTCAAAAAATAAATAAATGTTTATTAACAGGGAAGTAATGTGAATATAACCAGTGATCCAGATGTAGTTGATGTGTTTAAACTTTATCCCATTGCTATAGCTGAAAAAATATATTTTTTACGCAATCTAATTATCGAAACCGCATCGGGTATTTCGGAAATAAAAACGATGGAAGAAACCTTAAAATGGGGCGAGCCAGCCTATTTAGTCAAGGGCGGAAGCACGATTAGAATTCATTCGATAAAATCGTCACCCAATGAATATGCCATGTATTTTAATTGCAAAACAAAACTGGTTGATACGTTTAAAGAACTTTATAACGATGTATTTAAATTCGAGGGCAATCGAGCGATCGTCTTTAATGAAAAAGATGAAGTTCCCATTGAAGAGTTAAAACATTGTGTTGAGATGGCGCTTACCTATCACTGTAGAAAGAGCTTGCCGATGCTGGGGGTGTAATGCCGGGTTTTTTAATTGACGTGAATAGGGGGCTCAAAACACCCTGAAGCGGTCGTTTAAAATCAAAAGCTTTTTACCGCAAATAAACGCGAATGTACGCAAATATTGTTGGGTTATAGTGCGCCGCAGGCGCACTATAACCCAATAATGTTTTTGCTTTTATTAGCGTGTTTTGCGTTTATTTGCGGTAAAAAGCTTTTGCCTTTGACCTTCCGCTTCTGGCTAGTTTGAGTCATTGCCTACTGTCAGAGTATATTGGAGCTAATACACTTTACTTAAATGATGTTGTTTAAGTGGTTTTACGAAAGTAAAACCAGGCAGGTGACCTCTTCACGGTCATGGTATAAATGTTTAATTTTAATTTTATATTTGCAGTTGTTCGCATCTAATTCAGCTGCAATCAATGCACGGCATTCCATTACCATGTCATAGCGTTTTTTCATCGGCAGTTTCAAATTGAAGGCGGCATATCGACAATGCCCGCCGGTTAACCAGCGGCTCATTAAACGTGCGATGTGCATCGGGCGCTCGACCATATCGCACACCAGCCAGTCTACGGGTTTTTCTGGCAGGTATTTAAAACCATCGGCTTTAATTTCTGTCACCAGGCCACTCGCCATTAATCCGGGGTCCATCGCGCCATTGTCGATGGCATTGACACGAATGCCACGGTTTACGAGTTGCCAGGTCCAGCCACCGGGGCAGGCGCCTAAATCAACGGCGGTCATACCATTTTTTAAAAAATGTTCCTGATCTTTTTCGCTAAGCATGGTTTTAAAGGCTTCTTCCAGTTTTAAAGTAGACCGACTGGGTGCCATTTTAGGAAAGCGTAAACGTTTAATGCCCATTATGTCTGGTGAGCTATTTTTAATATGGCTCAAACCGATATAAACCACACTCGAGGTTAAAAAAAACAGATGCAGTCTCCATTCACTTTTCGGGTGAATTAAGTTCTTACGTTCCAGTGCAATTGTCAGTGGGGTCGAAAATTTTTTACAAAAACTGCTCAGCTGTTTGCCTTCATTGGTATCAGGTGTTTCCAGCACAACGCTATTGAAGGTTTGCTGCATTGTTTTAATGGCCGTTAGTAACGGCGTGATTCTGTCTTCTGAGGGAAGCGTGTTAATAAATTCGCTAACAAAAATAGCCTGTCTGGAGAATATCATGTGGGTGAATCGAATGGCTTGATTAAAGTCTGCCAATTCAACGGGCGATACGGGATAAAATTCTACAAAACCACTGTCGGGTTTGGCCTTGATATAGCCCTGAATGTTTTGTGATTGCGTGAGTTGCATAATTTCAGAGGCAGATTCTTTTTCAAATCCGGGGCGACAATAGAGTAAGCAGCAACTGGGGTTCATAGAATTTTATGGTCGAATGGGAGGAGCGGGGGATTATTCCATACTTTGGCGCAGGTTGAAAATTTAAACGGGGGGTGTAATATCCACCATCCAATCCATATAACGAGTTGAACATGTCTCCTGAAGATGTAAAAAAATTAATTGAAGACGGCGTAGAAGGCGCTGAGGCGATTATTAGTGGCGAGGGCTGCAACCTTGAAGCGGTAGTGGTTAGCGATGCTTTTGAGGGTAAAACCATGTTGGCTGAGCAGAAAATGGTGTATGCCACGGTGAATCACTTAATTCAAACCGGTGAGCTGCATGCATTGGGCATTAAGGCGTATACGAAAGCAGAGTGGGCTGAGCAAGGAAAGTAGGACCCCGGCTTTAAATTTTACTTAAAAAGTTTGCCCTTAGAAAAAAGGCAGAGCTGAGCGAGGGGGATTTAAAAGCTTAGCGCTATTATTAAATTGTACTCGCTCAGACTTCTCCAGTCAGATTAAGATATTAGTGCCAATACTCTTACAATAGGCAATGACTCAAACTAGCCAGAAGCGGACGTTCGTTAAATTGCTTTGCTTGATGGCAAGTTGCACTGCCAGGGAACATCTCCCTCGGGGAAAGACCGCCGCTTTTTGGCGCTCTGTCCCCTAATTGATGCCACCAAGAGTTGTGCGGGGTCGCTCATCGTTCTGCCCATCTGATCGGAATTACCACATGGGACAGGGCGCTCATACTTATTGGAAGTGGGCAGCGGACTGTCCCTGATGGATATGTGCCATAACAGGGCGCATTTTTACCAGCAAATTAAACTGAAAAAAGTCTGCTTCTGGGCGTTTTGAGCCTCTTTTCTCTTATCTTATCTATTTCAAATCATCAGTAAGATGAGGCTTAATCGCCTCATACAATGCCGGATAGACCTTACTCGCGGCAGCGACCACATTACCGGTTTCCAGGTAATTTCCATCGCCACTAAAATCAGTCACAATACCACCGGCTTCACGTACCAGTAATACACCTGCTGCCATATCCCAGGCATTCAGGCCAATTTCCCAGAACCCATCTAAGCGCCCTGCGGCTACATAGGCCAGGTCCAGTGCAGCAGAACCTGCACGGCGAATCCCTGCTGCCTGTGGGTGCACCGCTTTGAAAGTCGCCAGATAGGTGTCTAAATGTTGCGGCTGCTTAAATGGAAAACCGGTACCCAATAGTGAACCTTTGATGCCTTTGTGATCAGTTACCCGTAAGCGTTTGCCATTAAGCTGTGCGCCATCACCGCGTGCAGCAGTGAATAGCTCATTTTTAATGGGATCGAAAACCACGCCGACTTCCATGCGTCCTTTGTGTTGCAGGCCAATTGAAACCGCGTATTGGGGAAAGCCGTGTAGAAAGTTGGTGGTGCCGTCTAATGGGTCAATAATCCACTTATATTCGCTATCTTCGTTAAATGCACCGCTTTCTTCAGCTAAAATGCCGTGCTTTGGATAGGCTTTTTGAATCGCTTCAATAATCACTTCTTCGGCTTTACGGTCAACTTGAGTGACAAAATCATTTTGCGCTTTAACTTCTATTTTGATGCGATCGAGCTTGTCGATGCTGCGCAGAATAATGTTTCCTGCATCGCGGGCCGCGCCAGTGGCGATATTTAACATGGGGTGCATAGTCGAAGGTCTTCACAGCAGTTTGGGAGGGCGCAGATAATAGCAGAATTTAGCCATAATTTCCCTCGAAATATCGACTTGTCAGGGTTATCTAACGCCGTATTTGTCATTAAGTATTCGCTTTCATCATGTGAGGTCTGAAAAATCAACGAATTGGCCTCAAAAGCTTAGTCCAATGACAGCGATATTTACAGCGATATTTAAGGTATGATAGCGAGCTTTTCCAATGATAGATTTCAATGTTAGGCTCGCATGTTAAATAATATCCGCATCGTTCTGGTCAATACCCACCATCCCGGCAATATTGGCTCTGCAGCCCGTGCCATGAAAAATATGGGCATTACGCGTTTGTATCTGGTGGAGCCGAAAAACTTTCCCTCCTTTGAAGCCTCTCAACTCGCTTCCTCAGCAACCGATGTGCTTAAAGATGCGGTGGTCGTGGATACGCTGGCACAAGCCCTCGAAGGTTGTAGCTTCGTGTGCGGCACCACCGCCCGGCTGCGTTCGGTGAAATGGCCGCAGGTGGATGCGCGTGAGTGTGGAGAGCTGATTCATACGGAAAGTGAGCAGCATGAAGTTGCGCTGGTTTTTGGGCGTGAACGCTCGGGTCTGTCGAATGATGAGCTGGAGCAGTGTCAGACGTTGGTGAATATCACCACGGGTGAGGCCTACAGCTCGTTAAATTTAGGCCAGGCAGTGCAGGTGCTAAGTTACGAAATTTTAATGGCGAGTCGCCAGGATCAACCCAAACCGGTTGCACAAGAGCCGGCAGACGATAAGGATATGCTGGCCACCAGTGATCAGCTGGAAGGTATGTATAACCATTATATGGATGCCTTAAATGATTTAAATTTTTTCGGCAAACGTAACCCGGAACATATTATGCGCAAGCTGCGCTGCCTGTACGGTCGGGCCAGACCCACACAAAGAGAAGTGCAAATTCTGCGGGGAATATTGTCCTATGCGCAGGGGCGCAGAACGCAGACGAAGTAATGCAGACCAAGTAATGCCGATAAGGTAATGCCGATAAGGTAATGCCGATAAGGTAATACGGTTGAAAAATATATCTCTAAGCTCCCCTCTTAGAAAAATTTTACTAAGCCCCCTCTTAGTAAAAGAGGGGTTGGGGGAGATTTGAATTCACCCTAACAACGCCAGGTAGCATCAGTGAAGGGAGACAGCTTAAAAAGCAAAACTTGTTCCCGAAGGATGAAGCCCGCGAGATGTAACCCAGAAAATGTAACCCCGAAAATGTAACCCGAAAAATGCAACCCCGAAAAATGCAACCCCGAAAAATGCAACCCCGAAAAATGCAACCCCGAAAAATGCAACTAGAACAGTGTCGTGGCAAATCAGTGTTTATATACTGAAACCGTCAACCACACCCAGGCAATTAAAAAACACATCCCCCCCAGTGGCGTAATCATGCCCAGTGCTTTTATTCCGCTTAAGCTGAGTGCATACAAACTCCCTGAAAATAGCACGATACCCGCCAGCATAATCCAGCCAGGCCGGGTTAAATTGATGTTGAGTGTTTTTATCAATAAGCCAATGAGGATTAATCCCAACGCATGTGCCATCTGATAATCCACCGCCGTTTGCCAAATGCCCCGTTCATACTCTCCAAAATGTGATTTTAATCCATGTGCGGCAAAAGCCCCTAAAGCCACTGCGAGAAACGCATTCAGTGCGCCGGCGATAATGATTTTTTTATACATTTTTCTATACATCTTTACAGGTAGTTTATAAAATTAGATACAAAGTATAACAGGAGAAATTAAATGCCATCATTTGATGTCGTTTCAGAAGTCGATACCCATGAGTTAAGCAATGCCATTGATCAGGCTGTTCGTGAAGTCAGTACCCGGTTTGACCTTAAGGGCTCTAATGCAAAAATAGAGTTAAAAGATTCGGTGATAAAAATTGAGGCGGAAAATGAATTTCAATTAAAGCAAATCTCGCCGATTATATATTCCAAACTGGGTAAGCGCGATATTGATATTCGTTGTTTAGAAAAGGGTAAGGCCGAACCCCGAGGTCAACGGGCATATCAGGACATCACCGTGAAGCAGGGTATCGATAAAGAAGACGCGAAAAAAATTGTCAAAATGGTAAAAGAAATGAAAGTCAAAGTGCAGGCGGCTATTCAGGGTGAGCAGGTGCGCATTACCGGCAAAAAACGTGATGATTTGCAACAGGTAATGGGGTTGTTAAAAGCATCTGATAAACTTGAAATGGCACTACAGTTTAATAATTTCAGGGATTAGGGTGTACTAGCCCTTACGTGTATGGATCAGACTAGCTAGAAGCGGAAGGTCAAAGGCAAAAGCTGTTTTCCGCTAATAAACGCAAAACACGCTAATAAAAGCAAAAACATTATTGGGTTAGAATGCGCCTACGGCGCACTCTAACCCAACAACATTTGCGTACATTCGCGTTTATTTGCGGTAAAAGCTTTTGATTTTGAATTTCCTGTTAAGAGTAATATAAATTTCATGCAAAAAATGCGTTTTTCTCTGAGTATTTCAGCCGAGCAATACCAGTCATATTACCGGGGCTCCGCCAGGTTTGTGAAGGTACAGGCGGATGATGGGCGTTCTCTGAAATTCCCCGCCAGTGAATTACAACAGTTTATATTACACGATGGTATTCAGGGGCGGTTTGAAATTGTTTTTGATAATCAGCACAAAATGGTGAGTTTGACTAAGCTCTAACTCTGGCTGTTTTGATTATGCCAACTCTGATTATATTAACTTTGATCCGATATAAAATAAAAGTGCAAAAAACAGCGCATATTTTACGGTCATATAAATTGGCCTATTCCAGTGCTTGATGCTTTTTATAAACTTTTTATACGCTAAAAAATAGTAACCAAATTTGTTACCTATGCCTGATTTACTTGAGTCAATATTATCAATCATAAACAGGCTATTGAAAAACCGTCCGAAGTAAAAATAGCAACGTTGAATCAATTTACTTTTTAATGGCCGGTCTATGTCGGTCATTAAAATAATACGTGGTTTGTCGGTATTGTTATACGCGTTATGTAAATAGGTTTCATCAAAAATAACGCTTTCCCCATCTCGCCATTTATAATCAACACCGTTTACGATAATACCCGAATCGTCCGAATTAGGCGTGCTTAAACCGAGTGAATAACGCAACGTGTAGGCGAACGGGTCGTGGTGGTTATTAATCGCCTTGCCCGGGTTAAGGCAGGCGAACAAGGCCAGATTCATCGAGGGTACTTTATCGATTAAGGCCATGGTCTTTGGCGCTAATTCACGGGCTGATGGAATATCACTATCGTAGAGTTTTAGATAAAAACTGGTCCAACGATTGTCTTTATAAAAACTGCTGGCGGGTAAATCGTCTTTGATGGTGATGTGGCCTGCACTATAAAGTGCCAGAGCTTCATCACGAATATCTTGCCAGTTATCTTCTATGGTTTGCAGCTCAGGAAATTGCTGTGCTTCATAGTGCGACGTCAATGGGACTTTAGATAGCAGATACGCCGGTAAATTAAACGGCACCATAAAAGTGGCCACATCCGTCATTTGGCGTCGAACGCTAAAATGGGTTGTATTGCGGGTGCGAATATAAAGGAAACTGAGAAGGTAAATTGTTAAAAAACTAAAAATGTAAAGCATTATAACCCCGTACTAATTAGGGCAATATTTTACCGCTTTTTCGTTGACTATTAAACTTAAAAAACGCCATTGCACTACATCTGTGAAATACCCAGTGAAATATCCAGTGAAATATCCGTGAAATTCACTGCCTAATTAGACGTAATATATACATCGTAACGGGTGGCTTTGCTCTCATAACTGAGGCTGGGGGAGCAACCCACCTGTAATTCAGATGCACCTTTGGGGCGCTTTACTACCACTCGTTTGCGGGCTTTTTCTAATGCGGCCATCAGCACCGCATCCGTATCCAGGTCGTGGCCCAGGAGTTTCTGCAACATCTGCATGTTTTTTTTCACCGATGCCGACTTCTTTTTTTCTGGGTACATCGGATCGAGATAAATGAGATCGGGTCGCTGTTCGTCATCCATCTGCTGGATATATTGCAGAGCATCCTCGTTATGCAACGTAAATCCATTGCCAATAAGCTGAGCAAACTCAATGTTTAAACTCCCCCGTTCAATGCCGTCTTTGAGCAATGCGGCAACAATGGGAGAGCGCTCGATAAGGGTGACGGGGCAGCCCAGGCAAGCTAATACATAACTGTCTTTACCGAGCCCGGCGGTGGCATCCAGTATATGTGGAATAGGTTTACCCTGTTTTATGCCCACCGCTTTGGCAATGATCTGGCCTTTGCCGCCGCCGTATTTTTTTCGATGGCCTAAACTGCCGCCGATAAAATCAACGCTTAAACTCATGTTGTTTTTTAAATCGATCAGCTCCAGCTGCATTTCGGTAAAGTTCAGGCAGAGTTCAGAGCTGGCTTTATGCAAGGGCTGGCAGAGGAGGTGGTGCGCCTGCGCGAAAGTTTGTGCGATCAATTTTTGAGCCGGATGTGCATAACTTACGCTTAACAAATGAGCTGATGGTGTTTTCATGGGGCAAATTGTAATAAGATTCAGCCTCTACGCCAACCGGAAATAAATCCGCCGTACAGAATAAGCCAGAGGTAAGCGCCAGATGAGTGAAAATACTTTTATTATCGGTAAAGATGAGGCACTTGAAATTTCGATTGCGAGCATGCAGCAGAAATTACAAGATCTCAATTTTGATATTGAAGAAGCTTCCTGGTTAAACCCGGTACCCAATGTCTATTCGGTACACATTCGCGATAAAGATTGCGGGTTAATGTTCACCAATGGTAAGGGCGCAACGGCTAAAGCCTGCCTTGCCAGTGCGTTGGGTGAGTATTTTGAGCGTTTAAGCTGTAATTATTTTTTTGCTGATTTTTATCTGGGTGAAACATTCGCACAGGCAGAGTTTGTACATTACCCCAATGAAAAATGGTTTTCTGTAGATGATACAGAGCAGGGCGATACGATGCCCGAAGGTTTGATGGATAAAAGCTTGTGGGATTATTATGATCCGGATAGTGTGCTTAAGCCGAAAAATATTGTGGATACCAATTCCGGTGTAGGTGAGCGGGGCATTTGCGCGCTGCCCTACGAACGACAGCGAGATCATAAAATCATTTATATCCCGGTCAATATTATTGGTAATGTTTATGTGAGCAATGGCATGTCCGCGGGTAATACGCAAAATGAAGCGCGGGTGCAAAGTTTGTCGGAAGTGTTTGAGCGTTATGTAAAAAATAAAATTATTGCAGAAGGTATTTGTTTGCCAGAAATTCCTCAGGATGTGATTGCCCGTTTTCCGGGCATAAAAGAGTCGATGGATAAACTGCAGGCACACGGTTATCACTTGCGAGTGGCTGATGCATCTTTGGGTGGTAAATATCCGGTTATCAGTGTAACCCTGATTAACCCGAAAGATGGCTCTGTGTTTGCCTCGTTTGGTGCCCATCCCTGTTTTGAAGTGGCGTTTGAACGCACTGTAACCGAACTGTTACAGGGTCGGAGTTTAGATCAACTGGATGAGTTTTTGCCGCCGTCATTTGATTTAGAAGCCTGTGCTGATCATCACAATCTGGAAAGTCATTTTGTGGATTCCAGCGGTTTAATTGCCTATGATTTTTTTAAAAATAAACCGGATTACGAATTTGTTGACTGGAATCATAACTCGACGACTGAAAATGAATTTGAGTATTGCAGCCGAATTATCCACGATATGGGATTTGATATTTATATCTCAGATTATAAACATTTAAATGTCTATGCCTGCCGAATTATTGTACCCGGCATGTCAGATATTTATCCGGTAGATGATTTAGAGTGGAGCAATAATAATGACGGAGCCCTGTTTCGTGAAGATATTTTATCACTGAAAAATTTAGGCTCTTCAGAATGGCAAAATATTTTACAGCGACTGGAAGAGGGAGGGTATAACGAAGTACAACGGGTTGCTGAATTTATTGGTGTTGCGGCAGACAAAGGGACTCCCTGGGCCGGGTTACGCATTGGCGAACTAAAAGCCATGTTATGTTTAGCATTGCAAGATTATGAGCAAGCTATTGAGTGGAATGACTGGTGTTTGCAAATGGATCAGTTAGATGATGAGCGAATCCGGTTTTATCGTTGTTTGCAGGCACTGTTAGAAATTAAACAGGATGCATCGCGTCAATACGAGCAATACACCGATAGTTTAAATTTGATGTACGGCAATGATACGGTAGCCGCGGGTATTAAATTGTTGGAAGGCGAAGACAACTTTTATGGCCTGCATAGCCCGGGTTTAAGTTTAGACGGATTTGTGACACACAATAAATTGTTAGCGGGCTATGCGAAACTGCATAAAGCTAAGATGGATAACTGGTTGTGATAGTAAATATTATGAATGTTTATTTTTTAAATTTACATATCAATAATATATCTAAATCTATATCGATTTTTAATAAATAATAAATAATCATAAATACGAACCAAATAATGTCAACAACTGAAAATAAGCTAATCGATATCGGTGTAAACCTCACTGGAAAATCATTTAATAAAGACCGATCACAGGTGATCGAGCGAGCTCAACTGGCAGGGGTTGCACTAATGGGGGTTACTGGCACTAACTTGCAACACAGCGATGCAGCCATCGAATTATGCGAGCAGTACCCGGGCGTGTTGTTTTCCACAGCTGGCGTGCACCCCCATCACGCCGATGAATGGGATGTTAAAACCGCGCAGGAAATTCACAGCATGGCACAGATGAAGTGCGTTAAAGCGGTGGGGGAGTGTGGTCTGGATTACAATCGTAATTTTTCTGATCCTAAAATGCAGCGCCATTGCTTTGAGGCCCAGCTGGAACTGGCTGCGGATTTAAAGTTGCCGGTGTTTTTGCACCAGAGAGATGCCCATGATGATTTTTTAAAGATATTAAAACGCTGGCGTGATCAACTCAGCGGCGGCGTGGCCCATTGTTTTACAGGCACCGCTGAAGAGGCAAAGGCCTACCTTGAGCTGGATTTAATGATTGGGGTAACGGGCTGGCTATGCGATGAACGGCGTGGCCAGGCTTTACAGCAGGCGTTAAGGGAAATTCCGCTAGAACGTTTAATGATTGAAACCGACGCCCCCTATTTACTACCCCGTGACTTGCCGAAAGCAATTTCTTCAGGGTTACAGGAGCGACGTAATGAACCACTGGTTTTACCGCATGTTTGTAGTGCATTAGCCCATTATAAAAAAGAAGATCCAGCACGGGTGGCACAACAAACCAGTCAATTGGCATGTGATTTTTTTGATTTGCCGCAAATCTAAGTGTCTGTTTAGCAGCTTATGGTGGGATTGGATGAATAAAAATAGTATCATCATAAACCTTCAAATCGTGATCGTATTTTGCCACGAACCCCTGTCGTCTGCTATATATAAGTCTGACAATTACAAATATAATAAGCCTGAATTTTGAATCAAACTCGTAAACTCTATTTATCACTTTTTATCATTACCGCATTTTTGTTGGCATTAGTGTTACAGCAAAATAGCAGCTTGCGCTGGATCGATGCGCAGATGTTTCATCTCGCCAGTTATTTATTGCCGGCTCCAACCGTGTCAACTAGTCTACGTGTCATTCAGCTAGATGAAGCGAGGATGCAAACGCCAGAGGGAATTCAGGAATTTAGATCTTTATTGAACAAGTTAAATAAAGCTAAAGCCGCAGAAGTTGTCTGGTTGACAGATGATTTTCCGCGAATGGATTATATGCAAGATAATGAAAAAAATGATGATGCCAATAAGGTAAAAACGAAGAAAAAATCAGCTAAAAAATCGAATACAAAAAATAAGCGTACAGATAATGCATTAACCTCAAAAAAGGTAAATGGCGATGCGACAATCTGGAAGCCAGCTATAGGTGAGCGAAATAAGCTGGCCTGGATGCTAGAAAAACAAAATGTGTTTCTTACACAGTATTCAAACATGCCAGGCAGATCGCAGAATATTACCTATACCGAGTCGCTCATTTTTTCAACAGGTTGGCGGCAGTATATTCCTGAACTGCTTTTACCTACAAAGCAAACGTTTCTATCAACACAAATTAATTCACCGTATCGAATTTACCCGTTTGCGGATAATGTCGCTGGACAGAATACGTTGATCTGGTATGCGGAATCTGAAAGAAAAGACATGAAAACAGCTAGCATGCCAGATTTAAGCCTGGCGATATTTAGTGAATATCAAAAAAATACCCAGCTAAGTTGGAGTGAGTCTGGTGTGGCTAGCCTGGGTGCAGCGAAAATATCAGCGGGATTAACCGGTCAAGTTTATCATTATTTCTCTAATCTCACTGATCGACATACGCAACCTAACGTTTCAACTCTAAGCCAGGCAAAGAAAAAATCGAATAGATATTTCAAAAATAAAATAATCATAGTGGGGCAAAATGAGAATCAACTACAACAGCTAGCTGATTCAATTAGTAGTATCGATAGCGGTGCTGTTTATTTCACTCCGGCACATAGCTGGTGGATACTGCCCGCAATAATGTTTGTGGTGATGATATATTTGATATGGCTATTGCCAATGTTATCAAAACCCAGTGGTGTTTTTTTAGGCGCCTTTATTTTACTGGCCATTGTTACGGCGCAATTGCTATTGCTTATATCAAGGGGTATGTGGTGGCCAATTGCTAATTTGTTGTTTCTGCTGATATCAGGTCACATTGCCGTTTATATTTATTTATCTGCAAAAAAAGTATTGAACGAATTGTTAGAAAAGCAGCAGTTTGCCTGGTTTCAGCTAGGGCATTATCAGTATGAAAAAGGTGATTATGAAACCGCGATCACCAGTTTGTTGAAATGCCGCGCTAATGAAGAAGCATTATCCGATATTTATGAAATTGGTTTGAGCTTTGAGCGTAAGCGACAGTATGACAAAGCGATGCAACTTTATTCTGAAATCAATATTCGGCAGAAAAATTATAAAGATATTGATAAGCGTCTTAACTCGATGAGTGGTTTTTCTGAAACCAAAGCTCAAATACTATCACCAACTCAAGCTCAAAAAACACTGGTTATGCCGGAAATGGAATTGCCAGAGTTTGGACGTTATAAAATTGAAAGAGAGTTAGGGCGTGGCGCAATGGGAGTGGTGTATCTGGGTAAAGATCCTAAAATTAATCGTAAAGTTGCGATTAAAACACTGGATTACACGCAGTTTGATAAAACGGAATTAAAAACAGTTAAGTCGCGCTTCTTTAGAGAAGCTGAGGCAGCAGGCCGTTTGTCACATAATAATATTGTCACCGTGTATGATGTGGGCGAAGAACCCGATTTTGCGTTCATAGCCATGGACTATGTTGAAGGTGTGCCACTATCTGATTTTACTAAAAAAAATACATTATTACCCGTGCGTGACGTTTACCATATTTTACAGGTGGTGGCAGAAGCATTGAATTATGCGCATGCTCAAAATATTGTTCACCGAGATATTAAGCCGGGCAATATTATGTATAACCCGCAAGATAAACAAATTAAAATCACTGATTTCGGTATTGCCCGAATTACGGATTCGGTTAAAACACGCACCGGTAGTTTTATGGGGAGCCCCTCTTATATGGCACCAGAGCAGATGACGGGCACGAGTGTTAATGGTCAGGCTGATTTATATTCGCTGGGTGTGAGTATGTACCAGTTGCTAACAGGTGTATTACCCTTTGATGCGGACAGCCTGGGAAATTTGGCCTACAAAATCACAAATGAAAAACATGTGCCAATTCGAGATATCCGAGCTGATTTACCTGCCAGTGCAACGCGCATCATTAATAAAGCCTTACAAAAAGAAAAACAAAAACGTTTTGCAAATGGAGCTGAAATGGCTGCGGCACTTAAGAAAGGCGCACCTTAATGCAGGGTGTGCTAATGTCACAGAAATAAACTCTGTGAACTGGCTAAAGTATTTAAATCATTAAAGATGTAAAAGTATTTCCGAGTATCGATGTAACAGGATTTATGTATGACGGATCAATTAGTTATTAAGTATGCCGGTGGTACTGACAGAGGCCGGGTTCGTGAACAAAACGAAGACTGCATTCTGATGTCTGAGTTTGCCCACAGTGACGTGTTGCTGTTGCAGGTGGCGGATGGCGTTGGGGGGCATGAAGGCGGTGAGATTGCGAGTAAGCTAACCGTCGATTATGTTCAGGCATCTGTTGCTAAAGCGGTATTGTTGGCAAATAGTGGGGCGGGTTATGTGCCGGGCTGGTTAGAAAAAACAGTACTGCAAGCAATAACGGATGCAAATATACAGCTGATAGAGCAACAAGATCTTCGAGAAAACTTAGACGACATGGCAACTACGCTGGTTGTTATGCTGGTTCACAATGGAGAAATAGCGATAGGACATCTTGGTGATTCCAGGTGCTATCAACTTGAGCAGCAGCAACTGCAACAAATAACTGAAGATCATACCGCGCTTCAAAAGCTGTTGAATGAAGGCAAAATAAATAAACAGGAATTTGATACTCTGCCAATGCATAATATTATAAGTCAGGCAGTGGGCTTAATTAAAAAGCCAGAAATTTCTATAAAACGTTTACCGTTCAATAAACAAAGTTGTTATATATTGTGTTCGGACGGACTAACCAATTGCATGTCCGATGCGCAGATACAGCATGTGCTGGAAAAAAATGAGTCATTGGAACGTTTAGTTGATGAATTGATTACCCGCGCTAATGATAATGGTGGCACAGATAATATTTCGGTTGTACTCATGAAAAGTGAGTAACAGGTATGGATGAATTGCAAAAAAATGTTAAACATCTAGTCGCTAAAAAAGTATTGAAAGATATTCATGAAATTGTGCAGGCCGAAAACAAAAAAGAAAAATCCGAATGGTATTGGGCAAAAGCTACAGCCGTATTTCTGGCATTTATTTTATTGGCTTTAATACTGCTTAAATATTTATGAATGTATAAACCGGGTGATCTGAGTAAAGTCAAAATCTGCTGATAAGCAGGCGTAATAGTCTTTAAACATATCCGGCAAGAAAATATCCTGCATTTTGTAGACTGTTTTATCGGCATTTTTTGAATTGCCGATAAACTCAGCCGCAGCCGGTGGTACGCTAACTTCAAAATCATTAGGGGATAAAGACAGCCCCATGCCAGTGACTTTCATATGCGCTTCTTTACGTGTCCAGATTTGAAAGAAGGCTTTTTTCTGTTCATCTTCATCTAAATTAAAAAGTAGTTGCTGTTCATTGGGTGTAAAAAAGCGTTTGCTGACCCCGACCCAGTCTGTTTTACGCTCAGCATACTCCACATCTACGCCAACTGAGTGATGTTTGCAAACCGCTAATATAGCAATGTTGTTTGAGTGGCTTAAATTAAACTGAATATGCTGAGAGTTTTGGCTTGCAATTAATGCAGGTTTTCCATGCTCTGCATGTGAAAATTCAATTTCATTGGCTTGTGAATTTATGTAATAAGCCAGCACTGTGTGCATAAAACCATGAGATGCGATAAACGCTTTGCGGTGTTTGTAAAACTTAAAGCGTTCGCTGCGTTCTTTTTCTGCATCGGAGAGTAACGGGTAGAGGTGTTTTATTCGTGCCTCATGTACATTTAAATAATTAAGCCAAATGTGTATTTCATTGTCAGCTAAATCTGCAATTTCATTTGAATAGCTTAATGAACTCTGACTGTACCAGTTACTCAAGAGTGAGCTTCCTTTTTATGAATAAGTAAATAAAGCAGTGGAATTAATAAGAGTGAGACCAATAATGAAAATGATAATCCAAACACCACAACGGTTGCTAATGGCTTGAGCATTTCAGCACCTTCGTTTAACCCCAGTGCCAGTGGCAGCATACCAAATACGCTGGTCAGGGTCGTCATTAAAATTGGGCGCAGGCGTAAACCGGCTGCTTCTAACACAGCAGCGGTTTTATCTAAACCCTGTTGACGAGAGATTTCAATTTGTTCAACTAATACGATGGCGTTATTTACCACGATTCCTGCAAGCATAATAATACCGAGTCTGGCTGGCATGCTGAGCTGGTTGTCGAGTGCGAAGGTGATAGCGAAATACACACCGATTAAGGTAAAAGGAACGCCCAGAATAATAATGACAGGATTGGTGAGTGATTCATATTGAACTGTCATGACTACAAAGACTAGAAACACCGCCAGGGCTAATAAAATAACACTGCTGGACTGGTTCTCTTTTAGCGCATCAAGTGCGCCGCCATCGTAAACGATATAACCGTCAGGTAAGGGGATTTCGTTGACAATTGCAAACACCTCTTCCGTTAACTTTTTATAGTCTGTATCCGGTTCAAGCGAGGCAGATATCTCGTTGATGCGTAATTGGTTGTCGCGTTTAATGGTGCTGGGCGAAGGCTGTATTTTTACATTGGCGACATCATATAATCGAATTGATTGTGTACCCTGTAATGCAATAATAATATTTTCGATATCTTTTATTTGGCTTATTTTATTACGTTGCAAGCGCAGGCGAATATCAAACTCCGTATCATTATCAAGAAATTGTGTTGCGACCTGGCCATTAAGTGCGAGTTGTAAAGCGGTGCCTATTTCTTCGGCGCTAATGTTAAAATCGGCTGCACGTTGCCGGTTTATTTTTATTACTAGCTCATTGTTTTGGTCTTCGTAGCTATGAGTTAGGTTTTTAAGTTGCGAAATGACGCTGATTTTTTGAATAATGGTTTCCGCTATGCTATTTAAAACGACAATATCTTCACCCTGTATGCGTAAACTAAAATCATCATCGCTATGACTGGTTTTTATGCCTCGTACGCCTTTCACACGCATGCGAATTTTATAGCCAGCAAGTTGTAAATTTTTAAGCTGTTTATTGACTTTTTTAATCCAGTCGTTACTGCTTATACTGTTGCGCTCTGCTAACGGTTTTAATTGCACTGCAATGGTTCCGCGATGACTGCTTTGAAATTGTGAGCGGCCAAATATAAACCCGCCGGAGCTAACAAAAGCTGTGCTAACTTCAGACTGCTCTAATACCAGGGTTTCAACGCGCCGTAGTGTGTTGTCCAGTTCATTGAGCCGAGTGCCGGGTTCGGTGCTAATGCTAATTGAAATCTGTCCTTCATCCATGGTGGGAAAGAAGATGTCTTTAGCATTTAATAACTGATAGGCACTGAAAGTGAGTGTAAGTATAAATAGACTTATAATAATTGAACTGTAAGGTAAGCAGCGCTGCAATAAGCTGATATAAGTTTGCTTAATCGAATTAAACAAACCGGTATTGGAGTGGTTAATCGGGGCCTGTATTTTAGCACCCAGTGCAGGAATTAAGGTTAGTGCAACAATCAGTGAAGCGATTATTGCTGCGCTGAGAGTGATAATTAATTCGCTAAATAATAAACCAATTAAACCGCCAATAAACAAAAAAGGTAAAACCGCAACCAAATTGGTCATGGTGGATGCGGTTATTGCGCTGGTGACTTCGGCAGCAGCATTCGATGCGGCAACCTCGGAGGCTTCGCCCATTGTCTGATGACGAGAAATGTTTTCCAGCATGACAATGGTGTTATCGACTAACAAGCCAATACCCAGCGCTAACCCGCCCAGCGACATAATATTTAAGCTGATATCACTTAAGCCCATAATAAAAAACGTGATGAAAATGGCCAGCGGAATAGAGGTGGCAACAATAATAGTACGACGAAAATCCCGTAAGAAAATATAAACCACTAACATGGCAAGCAAGGCACCGCTGAGCGCGGCAAAGCTGGCATTGTTTAAAGCACGCACGACATAAATGGATTGATCACCAACGGTTTCAACGGTGATGTCTGGAGGCAATAATTTTTGTGACTTAAACCATTCTATTTGTTTGTGTAAGCGGCGGGCGACATCAACGGTGTTGGTGTCGGGTTGCTTTTGAATGGTGAGTTTAATGCCGGGTTGCTGGTTGAGTCGAATACGTAATTCTTCATCCTGATGGCTGTCGATAATTTTTGCTACATCGCTGAGCAATAGATTTTGATTGTTTTTATTTTGCAGTGAGTTGAGGTTTGAAAAATCTGTTTGCAATGATTTGGTGAGAGGCAAATTGGAAATGTCCTCTACCGAATCAAAACGACCTAACGTTCGGGCGCTTAATTTGCGTGTATTCATGTATAAAACGCCGCTGGAAATATCCTGATTTTCCTGCTGCAGTATTTTTTTGATATCGGCAATTTTATAACCGGCGGCGGCGAGTTTGTCCTGATCGATAATGACCTGAATTTCTCTTACCAGTCCACCACCCACTTCAGTTGATGCGACGCCTTTTATATTTAAAAACCATTTTGAAAATTCATAATCAACCCAGCTGCGAAGTTCGATGGGGTTGCGGGTTGTAGAACTCACAACCAATTCCATTACCGGTAATTGTGATGGATCGCGCTTATAAATAACTGGAGGTTGATCAGTAACGGGCAAAAAACGTTTGGCTCGATCGAGACGGGTACTGGCATCCTGTAGTGCCTGATCGATGTCAGTGCCATAGGGAAAGGACAGGCTGACAGCGCTGCGACCTTCAGAGGTGTCTGACTGCACACGCGTTGCACCTTCAGTGATAGCGAGTTGCTCTTCTAACTGGCGGGTGAACTTGTCTTCCATTACCGTTGCAGGGGTGCCGGGTTCGAGTATGCGAACTCGAATGTCCGGATAAATAATGTCCGGTAATAAATTGATATTTAAGCGATCAAAAGAAAACAAACCTATAACCAGTACGGTAAGCGATAACATTATCACTGCAATCGGTCGTCGAATAGACCAGCTGGCTAAACCACCTGTGCGTTGTAATGGGTTCATGCTAATTGGCTCATGTTATTGGATTCGTCGCTAATTTATTTCGGGGCTATTTTAATGCCGGGTTAAGTGAATACAGGGTTAATTCAATACAAGACAAATAGAGAGTCTAAATTATTCATACCGAATTTTATTTTGACACGAGAGTCACTTTCATATTTTCTTTGATTCCAAACAAGCCTTTACTGATGATAGTTTGCTGGTCTGTTAATCCGTCTAACACTTCGATAAATTCACCCTGCTGAATTCCCGTGATGATATTGACTCGATGTGCCTGATTTTCTTTTAAGGCAAAAACAAAGGCACCCTTTTTATCCTGGCGTATTGTGTCGTAGGGAATCATTAAGCGGGACTGGCTTTGCGTATGAATCGTCACCCGACAAAATTGACCCGCGAGCGCACCTTCAGGTACCGGATTCAAACTAATTTCAATGGTGCCCTGTCGAGTGTTTTTATCGATATCCGGATAGATGCGTTTTATTGTGCCACTAAACGTTTGCCCGCTTAACGCATCAATACTGATGTCAACCGTGTTGCCCATCTGGACTAATGGCAGCAGCAACTCGCTGAGCTGAATTTCAGCTTTAAGGCTTGATGTGTCTAACAGGGTGAGCAGGTGCGTGTGCAAAGGAATCACATCACCGGGTTCCGCCAGGCGTTGTGAAATGACACCCGGGATGGGGGCTTTAATTGTACTGTGCGCTAATTCAGTTTGCTTTAAATGTAAATCCGCTTCAGCAATTTCATGCAATGTTTTGGCCTGTGCTACTTCACTTTCCGAGGCCAGATTTCGCGGGGCTAAATCTTTTAAACGGCGGTAATCGACTTTGGTTTGGTTAAGGGTTGCCTGAGCTTTTTGTAATTCAGCCAGCAACAAATTATCATCCAGTTTTAGCAGGGTTTGTCCCTGGCTTACCTTATCACCCGGAAAAACCGGCAGGGCGGTGAGTAGACCCGGCACCTGATTAATGATGCGTACGGTGCGAATTGCCTGCAAGGTACCACTAATGGTTTGTTTAATGGAGCTGTTTTGCAGGCTGGCCTGGACGGTTTCCACCAGATGTACAGTGGGTTTGCGTGATGCAGGGTTTGAAGCGGGGTCACTACAGCCCGTTAGTAGAAAGCTACATAGCAGACATATATGGAGGGAAGATAAAGTAAATGTGTAAAAATTCAAAAGTAAACCTTCAGTATGGAAATGTTAATTTATGGGTAGAACATCCGTGATTACCTGAATTGTATCATTGATAAGCCGCAAATGATCACTTCAAAGAGTAAGGCTGCTCTGATCATTTTAACCGTTCTATTATATTCAGACTCGATTATTAAAAATATAGAATTATTAGACATGATTAATTTATGGCATTTAAATGGGGGTACTTTCAAGTTTAGCTTTTTTAGAGTTGTACCAACTGAAATACACGGAAGGGTGATTCAAAGTTGTAGCAATTAGCATTAAGTTTTATTGAATCTGTGCTGCTAAAATCCTCCATTGATGCTGCCTTATGGATATTGCAGTTGTGTTTTACTGCAGATTATTGATAGTTTAAAACAGGGAGCATTTAATTCCTTTAATTTTGGCCATGCCCGCCTTCTGTTACTACCTGCACTGCTATATAAACATCAACATCAGGAATGGAAAAAGTAACATGTCCATCAATAGCTTCGGTTATTACAACTGAATATAAGGTGTCATCATTCATTTGAACTGTTGGCGCAGCTTTGCCTCTCGGAGGCAACTGTTTTATGTGAGCCACCTGTTTATTTGCTCCTAACTTTACCCAGTTACGAAAGTTTCGTGCCGTTTCAGCATGCGCATAATTTTCTTCAGTAACTTTGATGGTTTCAGCAGAAAAAGAAGGCGAAGTAAAAGACAGACTAAAAAAGGCTATTGCAATGGTGACTAAATTTGCGTTTATATTCATATTTATCCTATCCAAAAAATTTAATTAATGAGGTCATAACAACAGTGTTTGAAATTTCGACTTACTTAATATTAATTCGTAATATTAATTCGTAATATTAATTCGCTTTTCATAATTTAACCAATTCAAAGTCACCGGGTTTCCATTACGTCTCGGCTCTCGGGCCGTAGCCCCCGTGCAGTTGATTGTTAGTCAGTAATTCCAAATCGAAACTGTCGTCAATTCTTTTCATCCTTAAACTCTATGCGCCAATGAGTACCGTCACAGAATGGCTTATTTTTCGAGGCCCCGCAGCGGCAAAGTGTATAGTGTTCCGTTGATGCCCCGTTACCCAGCGGCTGATCAACAAGCTCGATGCCGCCCGAAATCTCTAACGGGCCGTCCTTTGTGACTGTAATTATCGGCTCTCGGTCTTGATCTCGGTGTTCAATATTGTCGACAGTGTAACTAAGAGCTCCCGATGGGCATTTTCTAATTGTATTGATAATATCCTTCGCTGATGCACCGTCGGGATCAATCCATGGCTCTTCTCTTAATTTAAACACTGAGCTGAGATTATCTGTGCAGTGGCCTGCATGGGAACATATCCCACGGTTGTCGTGAATCGTAATCTGTTTTCCAGTGTAATTATCACGCTTGTTGAGCGCCCCGTCAGACAGATTCTTATCGGTGAATCCATTTTTTCCATGAGTACCGTCACAGAAAGGTTTGTTACTTGAACCACCACAACGGCATAACGCGACCCCGGTGATGGTAGTACAGGGGGCGCCTTTAGATTTTTGAATATTAGGGATCTCTCGCGGCGTGAGATCATTAAGTAAATAAAGTGGCCCGTTCGGAAGGCAGGCGATCTTAGGTTTCTCTGTGCTCATTCTAATACCTCATTGTGTTACTTGACGTCTAACGATACTGTAGAATAACCCAACAACGTAAGCCTTAAACTCATTTGTATACTCTACAACTCTTTGTTCACAAAGTATTCTAGCCATGCTTTCACCTATCTTATTGTTAAAGAGAGGCGTCTACTTAATTGGGGGAGCCTTCGGGTCCAGGTGCGTATCTTTATCTCGCACGCCCTTGACCGTATTGTTGGTCTGTTTAGTTTTCGAAGGAGTTACTGTATAGCTAATATCTTTTAAGCAAGTTTCTATGGAGTTAGCGAAAGGCTCGATATTTACCTGTGAAATATGAGTAGAATTCATTTCGTATGTTTCACTCTTATTATTGTGGTTCGTCTTATCTACACATATTTTTACATCACTAAGAACGCGTTTATAGTCGGTGTTTTTTCTTGTTATTTTATATGACCCACCTACAGGCATATACTTACCAGTAGTTGAATGTCCTCGATATATGCTTAACTGATAGCTGCCTGGGTAAAAGGCATCACTGTTTTTGTGGATGAAATCCTTCTCCCGAATACATAGATTAAATTCTTTGAATAGTGATGGCTTGATACTGTCTGTATTTATATCAGATATATGTTGCGCTTTATTGAATAGTCTTCTTTCTCTAATCTTTTCTCTGCATTGTTTAACAATCATTTTGAATTTATTTAAAGTTGCTTCGCTTATATCCCAAAATGTTACATATAAGTTTCCATCATTATCTAATAATTCAACATAGTGATAATTGTGCTTGTTAAAGCCAGCATATGTTTTGTGCTTAGGCTGCAAATATACTGAAATATTCTCCGATGATAACGCAGGAGCGAAACTCGTTATGATTACAGATATAAATAAAGTGGCTAAATGTTTCATTATTTTGTTTTCAGCAACCTCAACAATAAGTTCACCTAAGTGTTGACCACTTTCGGTTTTAGCCTGCACTATTTTTTCAGATTTTTTCAGATTTTTTTTCATTATTTTTAATAATCTAACGTTTTGGTTAGCAGGCGATTTTGTCAATGTGCGTTTTTTTGTGTGTTGACAAAATTGCCTTTATTAAACCATATGTTAGGCATCGGTCGCCAACTCATCAATTAACCATTCTCGAAATATTCCAACTTTCAGGCTATGTTCATTACGCGCTGTGGTCAACATGTAATATGTCAATCCTTCTAGAGCTTCACCTTTGGGGTGTTTTTCCAGCCACCCTTGTTGCAACGCTGTTTGAGCTAACAACGAACTGACAAGCGCAATTCCCTGTCCCGCTAAAGCGGCCTGGATAACATGATGTTCCTGATCATAGTAACGAATTTTCGATTCCTTTTTTTTGATATTTTTGTATTCCAGGTATTGCTTCCATGATACAGGCTGCAAGTTTGGATTTTGCCATATCGTATCTATCAAAGTAGCATCTTCAATGCGCGTGCAACTTTGTAGGTATTTCTTTGTTGCGTACATGCCAAAATTTTCAGTTACTAGTTTAGTCGTATTTTCATCGCTTGCATCGAACTGTCCATATCTTATCGCTAAATCAATTCGTCGATCTTTTTGTAAATCTTCAAGCCGCTCGCCAGTTTTAACCACAACTTGAATTTCAGCATGGCGACTATGAAAGCTATCGAGTCTCGGAATTAGCCACATGGCAGCAAAAGATGTGGTTGTGCATACTGTTAGCACAGTTTGGGTATCTGATATTTCCTCAACAACATCAGCAATTTGTTGCAAAGCATTGTATGCAATGTGTGCAAGTTTCTCCCCCTCGGGAGTTAATACAATTGACCGTGTTCTTCGTTCAAAAAGTAAGGTTCCAAGCTTCTCTTCTAAACCTCGTATTTGATGAGACACCGCTGTTGGAGTGACATTTAACTCCAAAGCGGCTTCTTTAAAGCTTGTCAATCTAGCAGCAGCATCAAACACTCTGATGCTGTTTAATTGAGGTAAATGAGCAAACATATAATAACCTATAGATGAATTTTAATCATCTATAGGGCAATAATGATCGCTTGTCAATGCATCATCTTAACTCCATTCTTATATCTTCTTAAATCAATTAACCATAATATTAGAGAGCCACATGCGAACAATATTGCACATAGACGCTAGTGTACGGACATTAGACAAGTTAAGACCCATTCATAATTCGATATCAAGGATGCTTGCCGATAAATTTAGAGAACAATGGGAAAGCAAAAATCCTAACGCTAAAGTTATCTATAGGGACATTGGACAAAACCCGCCTGATTTCATTAATGAAGCATGGATTACGGCGGTGTTTACTCCAGATGAGCAAAGGACGGATGAGCAAAGTGTTTTAGTTTCTCTATCGGATGAATTGATTGATGAAGTGATAAAGGCGGACATTATATTGCTCTCATCCCCTATGTATAACTATGGCATGCCAGCCGCACTAAAGGCGTGGTTTGACCAGGTGATAAGAGTGAACAAAACGTTTTCTTTTGATTTGAGCCGTGGAGACTTTCCTTTAGAGCCAATTATGTCAGGGAAAACAATGGTGCTTATTTCATCCTGTGGTGAGTTTGGCTTTCACGTAGGTGGCATCAGGGAAGCAATGAATCACTTGGGGCCGCATATTGAAGTGGCAAGCCAATATCTCGGTGTAGAAAAATTCTATGAAATTCGTTCTGAATATCAAGAGTTTGGTGATCGACGACATATTAAATCACTTAACGAAGCCCATGCCGCAGTTGCCGATCTTGTTGAGAAGTTGGCTTAAAGATAAATGCTGAAGATGTTAGATGGGTGTCAATGTAAAAAGCCGGGGGGGGGCCGGTTAGCTACAGGTCAAGTTGTTAGGCATTGCTTGCCGTTCCGAACCGGTTAAAGAAATAAGGCATGTACACTGGAGCGAAAAAACCAAAAATAAATGTGAGTATCACGAGTATCACAGACGAGTATCACAGAGACGAGTATCACAGACACCCATCATAAGTTTGACAAGTTAAAACGGCAAGCGTAATTTATTTAATTCAATTTTAAATCATGGAATAGATTATGCCAAAGCCCCGTTACGCACAGGTTTCACTCGAAGCCACGCCCTATTACCACTGCATAGCTCGCTGTGTAAGAAAGGCCTATTTATGCGGCACAGATTTTACAACCGGTGAAAGCTACGAGCACCGACGTCAGTGGGTAGAAGATAAGCTGCTTGAACTGGGCGACATCTTCGCGATTGATATCTGCGCCTACGCCGTCATGTCTAATCACTATCATCTCGTGCTGCATATTAATAAAGCCGAAGTCATTAAATTAACGCAAGATGAGGTGCTAGCGCGATGGTTAAGGTTATTTAAAGGCTCGTTCATAGCACAGCAATATTGCAAAGGCGAACGGATGACAGACGCGCAATTGAACCTTCTTGCAGAGACAGTCGAAACCTGGCGAGAGCGCTTAATGGACATCAGCTGGTTCATGCGCGTACTCAATGAAAGCATCGCCCGACAGGCCAATGCGGAAGATCACTGCACAGGACGTTTCTGGGAAGGGCGGTTCAAAACACAAGCGCTGTTAGATGAAGCCGCCCTGATGGCCTGCATGGCCTATGTCGATTTAAACCCGATACGGGCAACGATAGCTAAAACACCTGAAGCCTCAAATCACACCAGCATTAAACGCAGGCTGACAGAGTTAACCTCCAAATCAAAAGAAACACACCAAAAACAACCGACTGAATTATTTCCACTGACAGGCAACCCACGTAAAAATAGGCCAGAAGGGTTACCTTTTAAACTCATGGATTATATCGATTTAGTCCAATGGACGGGTCGTCAGCTTAGGCCAGATAAACGTGGTTCGATGGATCAAGATGCACCGTCCGTTTTGCAACGATTAAACATGGAAGCAGACAACTGGTTATTTTTAACCCAGCACTTTGAAAGTCGTTTAAAAGGGCTGGTCGGTTCTATCGTTGCCGTAAAAAAAGCCTGTAAAGTGTTGGGCTATAAACGAGCGATAGGAAAACAAAGTTGTGAAGCGTATTTTACGTAATAATATTTCTATCCATAAATAATTTAACTTTAAAACTCCACGCTGTTTCTGCACGTCTAGAATAACTTAATCCCTGTGTTTTCAGAATATATCTTGCGATCAATGCAAATTTTTAGCCGCGAATAAATAAACACTCATGCTTAATTAAAATATCAACTTGTAAAGTTCATTGCTTCCTTTACTGAGTTTTTAATTTTAGGTTGGGTGTCCTATGTAGCCTTTTAATTTTAGGTTGGGTGATGAGATGGACCCCCCCACCACCGGCATCATGTTGTGCCAGACTTAGAGTGCAGTAACCGACTAAGTCAAAATGGGAGCATCCATCATGAATAACAATAGCGTAATTAGTGTTGATATAGC
>Ga0316206_1000750_pt1 | contig 37335 bp, 50 predicted proteins | sample 6monthpyrite_MG_FD_204942 | JGI IMG/M metagenome (GOLD analysis project Ga0316206, IMG submission 204942) | Microbial mat bacterial communities from mineral coupon in-situ incubated in ocean water Damariscotta River, Maine, United States -... | ecosystem: Environmental > Aquatic > Marine >...
TTTATAAAAATGGTTTCATCTGCATCGTAATCATCAAATCTTGCCTCAATGACACTATAATTATCGTCTAGTGCTGTTCCAAAACTATCTATGTTAAAATCTTTTGGTAGTTTTATCGGTCTACGTGTCATAGTCTTGTTGCCATTTAAGATAGCTTCTATGCCTTGTTGGTTGAATTTAATTGAGTTCATCTATTATCTCCTTTAGTTTAAATAGCATTATGCGATTAGATAGCTTAAAGATATCTTTTATATATCTAAATGATATCTTTAGAAGTATAAACCCTTCTTCCTCTCCCCCTTGTCTTTGAAGGTGCGGCCTCGGATGAAGTGCATGATGTACGCCAGGGCATCGATCAGATCGTCATGCACCCCTTCCATCTCTTCATCAAACGCAGAGAGTTCCGCTTCAAGCTGCACCGTGAGCTTGTGCGCCTTGTTGAAGTAGATCTTGTTTGTCATGAACAGCGGGTGCAGCGTTGCGATCCGTATGTTCTTTGACTTGCCGCCGTGAGAGAGCGGATGCACGTTCACGTTTATATCGTACTCTTTCTTTGCAACATCAAGCGTATAAAAGAACTCGTTTTGCATCCCTGCTTTTTCGATACCAAACTTTAAAGGCTGCCATTCCATTTGAGCCGTCAAGACGGCTTTGGTCTTCTCATACGGGTTGAAATGCCCGGCAATGATATCGATGATGAACACTCTTCGCTGCGAGTCTACCGCCGTGATGATGATCGCGGTCCGATCCGATCCGGTAGAGGCCAGGTCCATAGTCGCATAGATATTGCACGCGTCCACACTCAGCCGCTCCCCGTTCTCCAGGATGATGTGCTTAGGCGTGCGGATATCTGTTCTGTCCTCATTTAGCGCATCTTTGAAGACAAACTCCCTGGTCTTGTCGGCATACTCCACATGAGAGACATACTGAAAATCCTCACGCTTAAAGAGTTTCTTCTCGTCGCTCTGAGGGATACACAGGTACTCTCTGAAAAATCCGTTATGCTTTCCACGCGCATACATAAGGTTCTTGATCTTGTTGATCGATCGCCCGTTAGGATCAGGACTGTCTAACGGGAAACGGTCGGGCCAACGTGAGTTACCGCTATCGTCCAGGATCGAGATCACCATGCTATCCCAATCCTCACTCTTGATCGCGCGGTTCAGTTCGCTGTCTTCGTGCATGATCGTTCCGACAAACCACACCTCGCCCTGCGGATCAAGTGCAGGCAGAGCATCTTCCAAGATCCAATCCCCGATCTTCTCGCGCTGCCCTTTGGTCTTCATGTTCTCGCGGTTTTCCACATCGTCCAGGATCAGCAGCGTGATACGCTTCGAGTCAGAGACATAACCACGCGGATCTTGCCCGGCTCCGATCACGACAATCGTACTCAGCTTACCTTCGCAGATAATCTCAATATGATTGTCATTCCACACTTCGCCCTTTTGGATATCCATACCCTTTGCCATTGCGCGCAAAAAGTTACGTTTGATATCACGCAGAAACGACTTCGCCTTTTTCTCGTTCTCAGAGGCGATCATGATGAATGGCTCATTGTCATAGATCACGCGGTTAAGGATAGAGATCTTGTTGATGATCGTAGACTTTCCCGCCCCCCGGAAGATCGCAAACGCTTTCATAAGACTCGGACGGTTTAAGAAGGTAAGGATATCCAAATGAAAACGCGGTGTCTTGTTCTCAAATATGTTAGGTGCGATAAACTTTGCCGTCTTAAGCTGATTTATCGGCGGCATACTCTTTAGTACACTAGGTCGCGCGCTCATCCCTGCTGCTCCTGCTTTGCTTTGAGTTTTTGAAGTATCGCTTCATGATCCTCACGCCATACGCTCTTAAACCGTGTCGTAACTGCAGGCTTCTTGGTTGTCTCTTCGATAAGATCGATAAGACCTGAAACGCTGTAGGCATTGACACTTAAAAAACCTATCTTGCTCTTAGCTCCGGGGCATCCGTATTGCCCGGCAAACCTGAACAGGCTCTTTCCTTCCTTCTCTCCGATCAGATCACACAGATCTTTAACGTGTAGCAGCTGCATCGTCCACACCTATAAATCTGTCATGTGTCGTTCCCAACACTTCCATGCTCTCCATCTCGTCCTGGGTAAGCGATCCTAAGTAATGGTGATACGCAGTTTTACCCGCCTTGTAAAACAGGCAAAGGCCGCCGTATATCATACGCACCTTGGCAAGTCTAGGCGTTCCGTTTATGACAATGCGCACAAGATCATTAAGATAGATCAACACATTTCGACTGTCTTCTAGGCCGCTTGACAATTCAAACTCCAACTTGGGGTTTTTAAAGCGCAGCGTGTTCTTAGGTGTAGCACGGTACGCACCCGGCAGATAGACAAACTCATCCTGCAGCAGGTATCTTTTCTTGGTATGGTCGTAGACTCTAAGCTCTAGCATCTTTGGCCTCTCTTCCGCAGCACGGGCATTTAGGATATTCCGTCACAAAATGGCATCCGCATTTGCAAAATATCATCATCTCATCTCCTTCAATAGGGCTTCGTTTAAAACGACCGCCTTGTTTACGGATCGTATGCGTTCTACATCACGTTCCATGATCGCCGCCTCATACAATCGGCCCAATAACTTATTCGCCTCCTCAAGCTTGAACACGATCGCATCTTTGTAGATCATGTTTGAAAACGCAGCCGGCGCGCACCCGTACAGGTACACCGTTGCTTTTACACTTGTCTCTTCTATCTTCATTCGACCTCCTTGACTTCGGTTGTGATGATGATCTTTGACGTTTTACCGGGATCAGCAGCGGTGCTTATGATCGCGTATGCTCCCTCGTTCTTGTGAAACTGCAGCTTAACTTCGTAGCCTGGGATATAAAACCATGCTCCCGGCGATAGCTGCCACACACTCATTACTCGCCTGCCTTTAGTTCGCTCTCAACCGCCAAAGCCGAGTTTGTATCAAGCCGCCCGACTTCCTTCTCTCGCTCATCTACTTTCTCGTATAGCTTCGCTCTTAACTCAGAAGAGATAAGCGACATAGATACTGCTCTTTTGTACCCTTCGATCTCGGAAGGTCCAAGGGTATTGATATGCTTAGAGTGCTTTTCCAGGAAGATCTTTTGTATCTTGTCTCTCATGCGATCTCCTTGATAAAGCTCACAAGCTTCTGCCCGACTTCAAAAGCGTTTTCTTCCGCTTCAAGCTCATGCTTCCCATCATCAAGATTGCCAAACTTGTTCATGCGTTTTTCGCTTAGATTTGCCATACGTGCAAGCAGCTGCTCTTCTGTCTCCCATATTGCCATGACAAGATGCACGCCTGTTACCCTGGCATTTTCCGTTGCTTCCATAGCCTTATGCCAAACCTCTTTGCCGTGCATAACTGCAGTAATGTAGTCTTTTGGGTTTGTGCGCTTTCGCTGCTTCATAAACTTTGCTATTTTGGCCTTGATCTCAAAGATTGCCTTATTGCTTTCCTGGTACGTATACTCATTGAGGATCGATCCCAATATGCTTGCATACAAGATCGCCTTTTGCAGATCCGTTATTCCTGTTGTTTTCAATCGTCTATCTCCAATTCATCATCCTGCAGCTCCGCTTCCAGGTAGGGATCTTCAAGATCAAGTTCCACCTCTGTAAAGTTCTTAAGCAGATCCGCTTTGCCGATAAGCTCTGCGGATCTGAGCGCGGCCTGTCTGTCGTGAAGTCTGTCCTCACGGCCTGCTGTTTCCTTGTATATGCTCAGGACGAGTTTCGCATCGTCCAGGCTTACAAACTGTTTCCTTGTATGCTTTTCCGAGATCCCGTCAAGGACCTTGTTTAAAAGATCATGCGACTTGTGCAGCAGCTCCGCGTTCTCTTCCATCGTCATAAGTGTTTTTTTGACATTTTCCTCACCCGCTGCTGCGCTCAGCTCTTTTCGGTACTGCTCATTCGCTGTCACCAGGGCGTTGATATGATCGTCTAGCCTGCTTTTGAAATCAAACTCCAAAGCCCACCGTCCGATCGTAGACTTTGATACGATCATCTTTTTTGCTGCCAGGGCATTAGAGATCTGCGGGTATGACATAGGCTTGTAATCGTTCTCGGCCTCTACCATAAGGTAGAGTTCCAGGGCTGCAGCCTGTTCCGGTGTCAATTCATCTATAGGGATCACGGCTTATCTCCTACGGCAGATACGATAAGGATCAATACGATCCATCCAACAATAGACCAAAGGACCGCAGGCCACTCTTTTTTAAACCGGGATATCATCTTGTTTGTCTTTATTGCGCTGCGCTTCATACGCCCGGTCCATGTGCTGTTCCCAAGCCTGCCCTGACTGCGGGTTTCCCTGCGCATCTTCATAGTTCGGATTTGGTGCTTCATACGGCTGCCTTGTCTCATCACTCTTGCTGTCAAGCATCTGCATCGTCTCTACGATCACAGTATGCTTAGAGCGTTTTGATCCGTCCTGGGCTACCCATTGGTCAAACTTCAAACGCCCCTCGACCAAGATCTTAGATCCGCGTCTTAGAAACTGATTCGCCACCTCTGCCGATCTGCCAAAGAAGGTGATATCGATAAAGCACACTTCCTCTTTGCGTTCGCCGTTTTGCGTGAACTTCCGGCTTGTGGCGATCGCGGTATTTGCGATCGCTGATCCGCTGCTTGCATAGCGCAGCTCGATATCTCTTGTAAGGTTTCCGACCAGGACAACTTTGTTAAACATCCTTGTTCTCTCTAAAATACAATATTGAAGCAAAAGGGATAACAACAATAAGACCATTCTCATCCAACCCGTTAAACATAGTTTCCGTAGATCCTCGCTCTGTCAGTACCATAATTTCACCGTTTGTTAAAACAACATCAAATTTTTCCTCTATACTCATCTTATCTCCTTACTTCGCCATAACTAGCGTGTCGATCTTGCGATCGAGTTTCAGCGTAACATTCATCACCATGATCCGCGCCTCTTCATCACTTACGCCGTGTGCATCTGCCATCGATTCCGCCGACTCTTCAAACATATAGTATTCTTCTTCGCTCAGCATCTCTACAAATTCATCCAGTTCCATTGCATCCACCTCTTTCTTGATTTCTACGATTACGCGATCATCTCTAAACATCACTATCCTTTTCTATCTTTTCAGCCAGGACTGTTTCAAGTCTTTCGTTTTCATCCTTAAGCTCTATGATCCTGTTCTCTACCGTCTCTTTCAGAGCCGGGTTTGAAAAGGTGCTTTCTCGCAGCAGCTTCTCATGCGCCTGGATCGCAGCCTTGTTGTCTTTGATCGCCAGGCACTCCTTGCGGTCCTTCCTGTTTTTTGCTCTTTCACTCACTTTGCACTCCTTGCATTTTTGTTTGCAACGCTTTTGCATTTTTTAAAACTCTAATATAGTCCTATCTTTAGGGCTTTGTTTAACTTCTTGCAATATTTCACTCTGTTTTTTATAATCAGTTCCGAAAAAACAAAAACGGAAAAGAGGTTTTCGCGCGCGCACGTAGGGGGGTGAAAATTGCAAAATAAATTGCAAATGCTCTTTGCAAACTTCGTCTGTACGGTAGTTTTCGGCAGGTTTTGCAAAAATGCAAGGGGTGCATCCAAAAAGTCGCTGAAAAGCCCTGCTGTACGTTCAAAGAAGAGCCTGTCATCAATACCCTCTAAAAATGCAAGTTCCAATGCAAGTGATGCAAATTCATTTGCTTCATAACAAAACGATGCGTCAAGTTCCATTTTGATAAGATCAACAAGATCTTGATCGATATTGATATCCTGGTAACAAACTACTATCATTTAGATAACCTCTCTTGCCATTACGATTTTACTCTCAACACCAAAGACGGAATGAGAGGTTGCAAGCTCTGCACCCTTGTAGCGGTAATGGGTGATATCGCTGTTGTCAGAGAATTTGATCCCGACGATAAACCAATCATGATTCGTCATACCGTGTGAGTGAGATATCGCCTCGTCGCTGAGCAGCTTGCGTGCAACGGTACTGCCGTGCTTCTTCTCCAATCTTTCCAGGAAGGTCTTTTGCGCAAGTGGGTGATGCCCGGCATCTTCACACCAGGTCTTATAATGCGCGTAGAGATATTTACGCGGGATCATAGAGTCTGCATGAACTTCGATATGCTCTTTGCCGTAAGAGAGTATCGGATCGGTCTGATCCTGGTACGCTTCTTTGGCTGCGATCATGTTCTTTGAGTGTGCGAACTTGCCGACACGGATCAGCTGCTTAAGCTCTGCGATCGCCAGGTTGATGATCCCGCTCATCTCATCATCGAAACGCTCAGAGATCTTGTCGATCCGCTCTTCATTACTGAACTGCGCCTTGAACTCCAAGAAGAGCAAACGCCTAAACACACCGCCGTCCATGTTGGAGCGCGGCTTCTCATTCCCGGCAAAGACAAACTTAGGGATCTGATGCCCTTGTATGTTGTAGCCGTCTTTTCCCTTCGGATTGATAAACAGCGGCTCTCCCCCGGACGCTTTTTTGAGCGTACTCATCTGCCCGTCATTCAAACCTTTGGCGTTGATCTCAGATCCTATGTTAAGCAGCTTTCCTTCAAGCCCTGCTACCTGGTGTCCTTCAAGCTGCTGCAGGTCCATGTGAGAGACTACATCATCCCCGAAACACTTTCGCATTACGTCCAGGACAATAGACTTACCATTACCGCCTGTCTCGCCGTAGAGAAACAAAAAAGTCTCATACAGGTGTTTAGGATAAAGGATATATCCGAAAAACTGCATCAGGGCTTTTTGTTCCAACTCGTCCGGCAGAACACGTTTTAAAAACCTGTTCCACTTAGGCGCAGAAGTCTTTGCGCTGTACTCGATTTCGAGTATGCTCATGGCAGCATGGCGCGGATCATGCACATTTTTAAAAAGCGTCTTTCCGCTCTCAAAGATATGCAGCGTTCCGTTGAGCATATTGATGATGCGTACGCCCTGCTCTTGCTGCTCTTTTATTATAGGCTCTAGGTGCAGCCCTTTGTATTGAAGGTGATTGATAACCTTATCGACCATATCCGGCGTGCGCTGCTTCTGATTCACACGCCCTGCATCATACCCCTGCATCCAATCGATCACAAAGCGGATCATCTGCTGCTTGTGCAGCTTTTCAAACATCATGCCGTTCCATACATAGGTAGACTCACGGTAAGAGGCAAAGGGCGTACCCGCCTTGATCCCAAGATCAAGCAGAGCATCCGCGATATCGCTTTCACCCATTTTACGCTGATGGTCCAGGTTGTTTATACGCAGATCCATAAGCACCTTAAGCTTGTTTGCTGTCTCATCGTCTTTCAGCCCTACATCACTCAGCAGCTTCTTGACGTTCTCGACATTGCTAAGAGCCGCGCGCAGTTCCAGGATCTCTTTGTCTGTCTCTGATTTCACCGGAACGGCTTTGCGCATAAGCATAGGCGCGATATCTTTCTCAAATGACTTTCGTGTGTTGATCGTCTTTAGCAGTTTAAGATCTGCCGTAAACTTCTCTTCATCATAGAACTTGATAAAATCATCGATCAGTTGGTTGGTAAGCCCGAAACATGAATACTCGATATCTGAAAAAACAGAGTTTACGTCCAGGAAGTTCTTAGCAATAAGGTAGTCGCTAACATCATACTTATCATCCAGGGTACGGTCAATGTGCATGAAAGAGACGATCTTCACACTCAGCGCAAACGGCTCTATGGCTTTGGCGGCATGGATAGCTGCTTTATATCCGGCCTGGTCGTTGTCAAACCATACAAAGACCTCTTTGCCTTTAAGTATGCTTGCATGATCTTCCCAGGAAGCAGATACCCCGCCCAGGGTTAAGGTGTTAATCCGCATATCCAAAAGGTTAAGCGCGTCTTTTTCACCCTCGCAGATCACGACACGCTTATCACTATGCCCTTCAAAATAGTCCAGGGGAAAGGGTGCAACGGTATGATACTTTTGTGAGATCCACTTGCCGGGCATACGCGTATCCGTAAGGCATTTGTTGATATTATCCCAGGCAAATTTCTCTCTGTGCTTGATGTTGAAGGTCTGCCCGTTCACACGGCGGTTGATGATCGCTAGAGACTTATGCTCATGATCGTAAGCCAGGTACTCGAAATACCATTGCTTAAGATGATCGAAACGTACAAACATTTTCTCAAATACTGCTTTCTCTTCAGGATCAAGGTGTGTGTAGTTATCTAAGAGCTGCGGTGTTTCTGCCTGCATCTTTGGCATCAAGAAAGAACGTGCGCGATCTTCTGCAGCTGCGCGCTGCTTCTTCTTCTGATCCAAGATCTTCTGATTTTCGGCAAAGACTTTCTCACGCTCTGCCTGCTTGATCGCATAGGCCGCTTTCTCTTCATCACTAAGCTCACGCTCCGTAAAGTCCTCTTCGCTATAGAAGTTCATATCGATACAGATCTTCTTCGCCGCCTCAAAGTTGCTGCACTTCTCGATCGCCATAACCAGGCCAACGATGTTGTTTGAAAAGTCACACGAAAAACAGGTGAAGATCCAGGTATCTTTGAGTGTGATCGATCCGGACGGGTTGGTATCGCCATGAACAGGACAGCGGCACTTCTTGCCTTTGAACTCGATCGCGTAGAAGTTTTCAAGATAGTCTTGAAGGTTTACGCTCTTCGCCGTAGCAAATAAAGTTTTGCTATCTACACTCATTCAAGACCTCTTCTGCCGTGAGCGTACCGTTGAAAGTTCTATAGATCCGGTTGATGTGATAGTCTGCCAAAAGTGTTTTATCGGCTTGATCCAGGGTGGAGTCTGCGTTTAGGATCTCAGCTACTTTGGTAAGTTCGTTTGTCTCTTTAAGTTGTTTTGCAAGAGTGGTGAAGCGGTAGACGTAGTGTATCTCTACGGTGAAGTTGTAGAGGCTTTGAAGCAGGGCCATGTGGGTTGTCTTAATGGCTGCGCCGTTAAGCCAATGGTAGAAGGTACTCTTTGCAAGCCCCGTTTTTGAATTAGTGTAATCAAGATTATTGTATATGCGTTCAATCATCTTCTTTCTCCTTTAGTGTGAGAAAAGAAAATCATTTTTATATTTGCACTCATACGGAATATGATATACTACAAGCATAATGTATCAAAAATGTTGGTAGCATCTTTGAACGTAATTGACTTGTAGTGTGTTGGTAGCACACCTATAAAGCCGAAAATCTTTATTTAAAAAGTTAAAAACGTGAAGTGTTTTTAAAATATATTCTCATAGTCTTGATTTTAGACACTTCTACATTAATACATAATTAAAAACCATGTAAATAATCAAGCATTTTGCAAAATATGTAACTTAATGTTTGCCAATTTACATAAATAATAGATATTATTTATCATTATAAAGAAGATCTATCCAATTATAAAAATAAACGATACATCACGGAGCTACTTATTTGAATAAGGTAACTGACATGATTATACGGATGAAAAGAGCTGCAGGCGTTGAGAAAGACATAGAGCTTGCAGCCATACTTGGAACAAACAAAAATACATTTTCCGGGTGGAAAATACAAAATCAAAAGATCCCGATTGAAAATACGATAGAGTTCTGTAACAAATACAACACGACCTTAGATTGGATCATAAGAGGCAAAGGAAGATCATCAGAGCAGGCAGCAGGAATATGCAGCGTTCCATTTTACAACAAGCTTAATATGAGCGACTTGGCAAAAAGCGCAAAGACATTTTTCGACAATAACGAAAGCATCATTATATCTATGCCTCTTCCAATGGAAGGGTGCAAACCAGATGATGATATTATAGCTTATAGATCAATAGGTATAGATATGCCCTACACTTCACCAAAAGGGAGCGTAGTGTTTATAAACATGAGCAGGGCCGATGATAAATATTTATTTGGTATGTATATTATAGAAACAAAGAGCGGTGTATCAGCAAAGCTCATAACGCAAACAAGCGACAAGGATATATTTTTATTAAAATCTGAGAATAAACATATCGAAACATGGAAACTAAGCAGATCAGAGTTTACTATTGTAGGTAGGATCTCAGCAGTAATGAAATATAACCCATCGATATTGCAATAAACTATATATTTTACTATATAGTTTTAAGCCCTAAGCCCGAAGCGTTGGCAAGAGCGGGGATTGTTGCCGCATCATACTTTCACCACAAAGCATTTACCCTCACAAGAGTACGATCACGAATAGAAAAGAGCGTGTGAGCGATTTATAGAGCGAAAATTTTAGGATCTGTTTTTGAAAATGATAAAAATCCGGTGTTCCACCATAGTATAGGCGCGCGGCGGCAATGGGGAAACACCCCCCCCCCTAAAAAAATAAGCTTGCCTCTACCCGTTCCCGCGATCATCTGCCCTCGGTCCTAATTATTATAATACATACCATTACACGGACACATATTAATAATTAGAAGCGCAGCAGTTTGGAAAAACCTCTGCAAAGCCCTGTATTACGGTAATGATTATAAATTGGGGGAGATTATAATAAATGAATTTGTCTTAAGTTTAGCAGCTCAGATCCCTAACCTTAAAGATCCGCGCGGGATGGGATGGTTTTTCCACCAAAGCCCATGTCAAAACCACAACCCAGGTCTTGAAGGACTATCCGATTATCGCTCTTTGTCTTCGCGCTTAAGCCTTAAAGCTTACCAGGTGAAGCCAAACCCGCCCCCGCCCTGCTGCCGCGCCTTTGGCTTGTACTTATGGCCTAGAGCAGGCCGTCACGCTTCATCTTCTCCTGGACTGCCATCTTTGCATAGCCTGCGAATGTGAAGCCGTTTGTCTTTAGTGTCTTATAGATAGCTACAGGAACACCCCGCACCAGGAGATCTTTAGTCTCAGCCTCTTCCTCTTCCTCTCTGCTCTGCAGACTCGCCTTGCCTGCAGCCTGGTCTAGTTCATACTCGTCTAAGTTGTTTAGTTCTGCCATTGTTTTATTTCCTCTATTAGTAAATACAGTTCTTTGGATGCGTTAGCATCTGATCCGTTCTCGTAAACTGACTGCGCAGCACCATAAGCATTTTTGAACGCCACTCTATTATGTACGATCGTATCGAACATATTGAACGTGTCAGGCTGCTTTCCTATAAATGATCTGAGCTGCTGCGGTGACTTCACGTTACCGACACGCACCTTATTAAGCAGCACAGTAGCGCGCAGATCAGGCCGGGCCTTCTGCAGATCACGCAGCACCTCTTTAAACATCATAAGCCCGTCTATCTCTACCGGGGAGTCCTCAACAGGTGTGACGATCAGATCCGAATACGCAAGCATATAGCGTGTCAATCCTGCATCGAAACCGCCAACGTCCGCGATCAGTACGCCCTTGTTCCCCTTGATGATCTTCACCAGGTCCTCTTTGCTCTTGCAGCTTACCTGCTTGATCCTGGGATCAGCTCGGCGGCTTAAGAACTTAGACAAGTGAGGCTTAGGATCGAGATCGATCACGGTAACGTCATGATCCTTCGACAAATGACAAATGATATTTGTACTGATTGTCGTTTTACCTGTTCCCCCCTTGTCATGTGCAACACTTATTATCATACGATCTCCTTAAATAGATATCAAAAAGCAATCTATATGATATCTAAAAGATAACAAAAAAACAAGACTAAAAAGCACGGCAGAGGGGAAAAGATATCTAAATGATATATAAAAGATATCTAATTGTTAGCTTTTCAGGAAACTTTAAGTATAAATAGTTCATACTTCGGTTAAGTCATCGAGTTGATGACCTGATCGCCTCCCTTCAAAGCGATGATAAAAAAGGATTGTGGAACGGCAGCACTGCAAAGGCAACGAGGCACAACGCTTCGCAAAGGATCATCCCTGGTGATTCGCTGCGAGTCGTTTAGACAGACTCAAAAAACGCTAACGGAGTAACAACATGGAAACAATGGAACAAGTTGATCTCATAACTGAGAGCATCATAAACGGACAATGGAAACAAGCAGCGGATCAAACCGTGGAACTGATTGAAGAGAATGACTGCGGATATTCTGATATCCTGGAAATCATTGCGGACGGCAGTACAGCAGGACACAACAACATTTTCAGACTAATGAGAGTGATTGAAAACAATCATCACCTAACCCTAAACGGAGTGAAATTATGAACATATACCTAGCGCAACTCATAAAAGAAGCGATCGCTGATCCCGTAACGATTACCTACAACGGAGGCCAGGACAAATGAAAGACGCTTACATGATCGTTGAAACCCTCAACGGCAACCTGGTCCTTAAACCTTCTGAGAAGGTGAAGGAAACCGAGTGTGTAGAGATCGAACTGTACGCAGACTCTTTAGAGGATGCCAAGCTGCAGTTTAAGCAGCACAAACAAGAATTGAAAGAGGCAGGACTGTTATGAAACAAGTAAGACTAGGAAGCTCTATCAAGGTACTAGACAGAGCGAACAGAGAAAGTTGGTACACAGTAGAGGGCATGAGAGGTGATATTGCCCTCTACAACGAGAACGGAACTTTAGCAATGACAAGAGTAAGATCTGATCTTAACACCTTTGTCGTTAATCATGTGACTTACCAAATAAAGGACTAGATCATGGCAGCAAAATATCACGTATACAGAAACCTAAATGCAGGTGCGTTCAGCCTGCGCCTTAAAGGGATCGTACAAGAACGCAGTGATATTTATATGCTGCATGATGTAGAGATGAAGGTCAGCCAGGCAGGAAGAGCGCGCGTGCTTAAGCAGAAGCGAAAGAACGTACACGCTACTTTGGCAGCGGATCGAGTCGAGAAGATCGACAGGGCCACCGCCGAGCAGCTGCGCGACCAGGGCCAACACATTTACTACGATCCGTACATCACGGAAGAGTTCACGCTAAGCGGTGCTGCGATCATGGCAGCTAAAACAGTTCTGTGCATAGACAACAGAGCTTATCTTATAGAGGTGTAAAATGAAAAAGGGTGACAAAGTTATTATTGTAAGAACTATTGAAAGTATATTTTCTAAGGAGATCCGAATCGAAGAGGCAGAGATCTTAAGCAGCGGATCTAAAAAAACACAGCTTGTAGGACACTATCAAAAATATTGGACGGCTTCTCTTGCTAGATCGATCGAGGAAGTAGAGGCTGCAAATATAGTTGGTATAGTCATTGTAAAAGAAGAGAATATCGACCGGGCAGTAGCAAAGGTCAAAGCCCTGCAGGAAAAGTCAATCAAACATTGGCAGGAAAAATTAGACAAGTATCCAAATACCAGGCGGTACGAGTATGCATTATCCAAGGCTCTAAAGCCTTTTGAAGTAGTAAGGACAGTAGCATGAAAAATCCGGTATGTAAAGAGTTCAAGGAGAACATCATCCCTTCGATCTCAAAAATGAATTATGAAGATGCGTATCTAACAAACAAGCGCAAGGTTATCGCCTTATGGTTTGAGTATGTTGATGAGCTTGAAAACGAGTTGATCCTCACGGATGAACAGGCTGAAACAATGCGCAAAATAGAGCCGACCTTAGACCATTGGCAAATAGTACAGGAGAATTGAGATGAAACCAATAGTAGAGATGATCGTAAAAGATCTTGACATGAAACACGCCTCATACAAGGCGCACGTAGGACACTTCAACGGCTACACAGGATCATACAGAACAGGCGATATCTATTCGGACCTGTACCGCCTGGGCGATCAGCTGCGCAGCTACGCGAGTGACTTCAAGGTGATCCAGGGATACGGAGATCAACCGTACAGCGGCGCATACAGTAGCGACACGCTCTGCATGGTCGTAAGCTATGCAGAAGGAGATATCTCTTTCAGAGATCACGAGGGTAACAGAGCAGCTTATATTATGGAGTTGATCGATATCGCTGAGTATGTAGCATAGAAGGAGCAGCGCGCACGAGTCGGGAAACTTTAGAGCGCGCTCAGTTGATTGCTTTCGCATAACAAGGATTGGATTATAACTAAAATGGAGAAAAAAATGAAGACTTCGCATAATAGTATTGAGACACCCAAGTTAAACGGAAGAGTCCAGGATCATAAGCAGCAGATCCTCGAAGAGATCGCAAAAGGATACAAACCCTCAGAGGTCGCGCGGATATTGCAGTTTGATACCCGCACGATCAAAAAGGCTTTGGCCCTTTGGAAGATCGAGGACGCTGCTGCTAAACTTGAAGAGGCAGGATATAATGGCACAGTTAATGAAGAAAGCGGCAACGATCTTTGATCGTTTTGAACGTAAGTTAGAACAACTCGCAGATAAAATATTATAGGAGAACATCATGAAAGAACAAAAGATGAAAACAGCAGATGAAATAATAGAAGATATGGATTATCTTTTTAGTAAGGTTAATTGGGCTAAGTCGTTTTTAGATGCAAAAGCTATTGCAATCATGGGCAACTTAAGTACCGATATAAAACTATTAGAACGTAACCAAGTGGAGAACAAAGATGAAACGCATTAGAAGAAGTGTAACGGACAAAGAATACCAAAAGTTGATTACTCACACCAAGAGCGATCCAGGCATCAAAGAACACAAGCGGCTTAAGCTGCTGCGGATCTTCACGCTGCTGTACTATACAGGCATGAGGATCAACGAGATATCCCTTATCAAGGTCGAGAAGATCAACGAGCTGATCGATGAGTCAAAAGGGATCATTACCACACCCAAGAAGGAGAACGAGAGAGAGCTGCACTTTAGCGCAGATGCAGCCAAGCAGATGAAGCAGCTCACCAAGGACGCAGAGCCGCATGAGAACTTGATCTACTCCTGGGATAAGAAGACTACACCCATGCACAAGATCTCGCTTATCTCTATGGTGAACACCTACATGAAGCAGGTACTCGGCAGCGGCTACACTTCGCACTCGTTCCGACAGGGTATAATTACAGATATGTTTGCGGCAGGGTTAAGCACCCCGATCGTACAGAAGTTCATAGGACACGCAGATCCTAAAACAACCCTGCACTATGCTGCGCCCACTTCGGCCCAGGTACATAGCGCGCTGATAAGGTGAGATTATGGAAACAACAAATATTAAAACATGCAGAGATTGTCCGCACTTTTCAAACATGCCGACAATAGTAGACGGGGAATGTTTAATATCCCTTCGTGTAAATCATATAGATGATGAATGTGATATTCAGGAGGATGAGCAATGACACTACAACTCGAAGAGAACAATGACGGCAGGTTTGTTACCTGCCAGGGCAGCAACGATCTTGAAAAACTGAAACGCTCAGGTGAGGCAATGCTGCAGGACCGTGAAGAGAACTTCACTAACTACAGGATCATAGAAGAGGCAGGTGATTTTCATGATCCCGTTGTCGTATATCAAAAGGAAAAACAATGAAAACAAAATGTTCATACTGCGGTGCAGAAGGGTATCAACCAAGAGGTGACGGCTGTCACAGTTGCATGAAGGGGATCATGGAGGCAAAAAAATAGGGTATACTTAAGCTACAACAAGGAGCTTATCATGGAGACCATTATCAACCTATGGATATATATCAAAGGTATCTTTGACACGTACAAGCCCAAGCCTAAGCCCGACTATGATGAGATCGAGCGCGGCTTAGGGATCAAGAAAGATCCTAAAGCTTAATAAACTTTTCATTCTTTACAAACTTTTGCACCTTCTTTTTATCCCCAGGCTTTGAGCCGTTGATCTTAAGTTTTGTACGGAGGGTAGCAGGCAGTTGGCCTTTTATCTCCGTTAGCGCAGTCTGATATTTGCGCGCTGCTGCTGCTCTCTCCGTAGAAGACTTAGACATATTGAACTCTCTCTCATACAACCTTCTCGCCGTATTCACCCGCTTCTGCCCTTCGGCAACCTTGTCGATATGCTGCAGCTTTCCGATGGAAGCCTGTGAAGCAACATTACCGACCGTCAGCGGCCTGCCCTGCTTGTCCTGCCCGTTCACAACGGCCTCGATAAGCTTCTGAGGGTAACGCCCCCCTGGTGCTACGATATCCGTGATCCCTTCAACCTCATTGCCTTTGTTGTCTACCTTCTGTCTCCATACAAGCGGAACAACAGGGAACATCGGCGGGAAGAAATGCTCTGTGATCGCAGCCAAACGCTTCGCCCCCTTCACCGCGTTAGAGTCATACTTGCCTATGCCAAGATCCCGGCCTCTGTTATCGCGGCCCTGGACTACGATACCAAAGAAGTTTGCGAACAGCCCCCCGTCCATACCGAGCAGGTACGACAAGGGTGACTCGTTCATAAAGCGCATTGCAGGAACAGCACGGCCCACGTTCAAATAGCCTAGATCCGTCTCATAGAAGTTATCCAGGGCAAGCGCATTAAACCCGTTGTTCATATACTCAGGCGTTACCTTGTCGCGCTCATCCTGCTCACCCACAACCTTTGAGAGTCCAATAGATCCTGCAGCTGCATGAAGCATTGCCACCTTGTACGGATGCTTTGCCATGAGCTTTAAGAAGATCGGCGTAGACTTCCAGGTATAGTGCAGGAATGGTGCGAGTCCGGAACGGTCCATGAACTTAACCCCGTCCGGCAGCGGTGTCGAGTAATTGACATAAACCTCGTCCACTTCTTTAAAGGCAGCGCGCAGCTCTGCTTCCTCTAAAGATATCTTATTGATATCCTTTCGATATTTATTAGATATCAATACCTCATTGATATACCCGCCGTCAAACTTCGCTTTGATCTCAGGGTTTTGTTCCAGGAACTTAGCAAGCTGCGCCGCCTCTTTGCGCTTCGCATACGCAGCAAGCTTGAAGAAAACGTCCTCGTTCTGATACCAGGTACGCATCTTCTGCCCTGTCTTAGAGTCCTCCGTCATATAGAGATTCTTGAACAGCGTTATGATCGGGCCTTCATCCTTGATCTCTTTGAAGCCGCCGACCTGCTCAAAATCATCAAGCATAGAGTCCAGGCCAAAATGCACCGCCTCATCATTAAGCTGCTTTCTGTAGGCAGGATCACGCAAGACTTTATACAGCTGCGTATGATGCCCGTCCAGGTACGTTACAAACACATTTGACATAGCATTATAGACATGAGTACCCAGGTTCTTAACCGTCATATTCGTCTTGATATGCTGCACCGTGCCAACCCAGGCTTTTAAGAACTTATCCATTTTGCTTAGATCGCCCGCCATCATCTCAGCCCCGCGCAGATCGTTGAAGACCTGCTCAGGAATGTACTTGCCATTGAGAGATCCCCACTTGTTTATCACGCCTAGCTTTGTGTCCGGAACAAGGACGTACCCCTCCGGTGCATCACCCTCACCCTTATAGGCAAGATCCTCGTTGATCTTGTTAAAGAGCTTCGCCTTGCTCAGTTGGTCCTTCTGTTCCATGATCGTCTTTGCCACGACATAAGCAGCGTCTTCGACCTGGCCCATCTCGATACGCTCTTCCAGGGTGAGATCCTGTCTAGCGTGCTGCGCCTTGTTTGCCTTAGATCTAAAGATCCTCTGATAAAAAGGATCTTCACTACGGATATGCTCAAAGTAAAAACGCTTCACATAATCCTCTTTGGCATACTTAGGATCAAGCGCACCTGCCTCGATCAATGCAGCCGTGTGTGAGTCGATCATCTTTCTAAAATGATTATAGGTATTATGCAGCTTAGGGTTAAGCTCTGCAAGATCCATATCACCACCCAGGACACGCACCAGGTTTTGAGACTCTTCTTTGTCGAGCTTGCTCAGGATCTCATGGATATTGATTGCATCGTGTGCGATCGATCCGCGCATATCCGTATACTCGCGCATGATATCCAGGAAATGAGTAGAACGACCGCCGCCTGTAACAAAGTTGTCACGCAGCCAACCAAAGGCATCGTTTGCCATTTGATGCGCTGCATTGCTTGCCTCGCGCGGCTGCTTAGGCACGCCGTTCTTGTCAAGATCTTTCATGAAGTTTGCGATCACATCATACACATCATCCACCACGCGCGCCGGATCGGTCAAGAAGTCCGCTACCTTCTGCGCACCGGGGATCAAGAACGCATTGAGTTTCACATCACCGCTGTTTAGATCTTCCTGGAAACGTACCGCTTTGGCCTCGTCCTTGAAGATAAACCCGCGCACAAACTTCGAGTAGTACCCGCCGTACTTAGTGATCTCTCCGCGCAGAGCCTTGAAGTCCTCACCGCTCAAACGATCCGCAGGTTTGATAACCGTCATATCCTCACCCGTCTTCGTGTGCTTCTTCTTAAGCACCTCGATAGGCATACCACTTACGACTTTGGATATCTCGGCATCGATCTCTGCAGGATCGCGCGGGATCTCTCTCGCGTCTATACTCATCTCCTGCAGCTCATCAAAGAAGTGATTGATATCATCCCCGGCAATGCTGCGCTGCATCTGCTCTGCTCCTGTTTCAAGCAGCTCATCCCCCGGCGTTTTATCCAGGATATACACGGACGTTCTCGCACCTGTGCCGGCACGCTTGAAGGTGACTTCCGGCAGATCGATCTTCTCGCGCAGTACCCACCCCTTATAAGCCTTGTCTTCAAGCATCTTTTTAAAGCCTGCTTTATCCATCATGTTATTAGGGGCAAGTGCAACGATACGACCGCCCATATTGGTATGGCCCATTGCCTTAGCTATGTGTTTGATCGCATCGGCAGAGCCTAAGCCATACGGCGGATTCATAACGATCGCGTCATACTTGTTGTGCAGATCAAGATCCAGGAAGTCCATATTATGAACTTTTCCCTGGACCGCAACAGATAGATCCGAATAGAGATCGCTGCTGCTCTCAACAAAATGATTGACTGTGTTCTGAGGAAACCACTTGCCTATTGCACCGTGTCCGGCACTCGGCTCTAAGACTCTCTCATTCGCCTGGATATCGGCCCACTCTACCATCTTCACGCCCAAAGGCTCAGGCGTTGCGAAATAGTCCTTGCCTCTGTGGTTTTGTCTGCCCTTCTTCTGCCCGAAATAAAGCGTCTTTGCATACGTGTACTGATCCGCACCCACCGTGTCACCCTCGGCACGTTTGTCAAAGGCTTTACCGCCCTGGCCTGTCAGATCGGCAGCAGCTATCTCTTCCGCGTCCATGTATCCCTGCTTGATCGCAGAGTTAAGCGCACGGCTGTTCTCGCCCAGGGCCAAGTTCTCCACCGTAGCCACACGCTGATTGATCGCAGATCCAAAGTACCGCTTCTCAAAATTCGTGTGCAGCGTAAGGTACTCAAAGATCGCGTCACTCGTCTGCCCTGTTCTGAAGATCCGGCCCTCGACCTGGATCATATCGATCGGCTTGATCGGCAGCGTGAGATTTATCATTGCACGCTGCTTGCCGTTGTTATCATCATGCAGGGATATCCCCTCTTTGCCCGATTCGTTGAAGACAAAGATATCTACCTTATCCTCGTTGAAGTCTCTCACATACCCGGCTTTGCGATCCTTGTTTGTCTCTTTCCCGTTGAAGAACACGGCCTGCTCACCAAAGGCATCACGGATAGTCTCTACCGGGTTTTTAAGTTCGCCCAGGTCCAGGTTATACAGATCAGAGTGTTTGCTTTTAAACTGCTCATACTGCGCGTTGAGCTTTTCTTGTAAGGCAATACCCCGGCGCACGTTATTTTTCCTCGCTTTCTTCACCACCTCGGCAATATACTTTTCAAGATGGAACGGGTGCTGCGGCGTGTTGTTCACAAAGGTATGATAGACAACCACCTTGCGGCCCAGGGCTAAATGATCCTTGATCCTGCCTACGGCTTCTTTGGCCTTGATCGATTCCATAAGCGACACCGTATCCATGTAAGACGCACGCATTGCCTGTCTCAGCGTTGTGAGTTCTTTGTCATTGTTGAGACGTTCAAAACCTTCATCGATCTTCTTTCCGATCTCAGAGCTTACCAGGACAAACGGACGTTGATAGTCTTGATTGACTTCAAGTGTACGTCCGCTCATTGCCCCGCTGCTCTTTAGCTTCTCCGAAAAGGTACGCTCCATAAGATCCACATTAACCTCTGCGTCCGGAAGCTGCAGCTTGTTGTATTTCATCTGATAACCAAAGTTCTTAATATAGAAGTCTTGCTCATCGTCTGAGGCGTTCTTCACATAGCCCTTGTATTCATCCTGCGCCCACTTGTTCTCTTTGAAGTTAAACAGATAATCATCTGCATAGCTCAAAGACTTGTGAGAGGCAAACGGGGATGCAGATAAGAAGACCGTCTTTGTCCGGGCGTTGATCTCCATTGCGCGCTGCAGCTCTGCATCGTTTATCTCTTTGACTTTCTCAGAGGCGGCTCTGTATGCTTCATCGTTACCGAGTGCATCCTGCTTTGCTTTGATCGCAGCATCTCTTTGCTCTGCAAACTCTGCACGCGCTACGGCAAGAGCGTGTTGGTAATGCCCTGTAGCCTTTCTAAACCCTTCCAGGTTTGCCGTCTGCGTTCCCTTCTGATTTGCCATGATCTTATGCGACTCATCCGCTACGACAAGATCATTCGCTCTCTCCTGCAGAGCCGTGTTCGATCGCATCCCCTCATAGGTCGTGACAACCATCTCACCCTCTTTGGGTGCATCCGTTGTCTTCTCCAGGTGACGCAGCTTAAGGCCCAGGATCTTAGCTTCCTTGATCCATACCTTAGCCATTGTGTTTGTCGGTGCGACAACAACGATATTGTTCTTATCCATACGCGCAAAACGCTTGACGATACCAAGCCCGGTAAAGGTCTTGCCCGTTCCCGTTCCGTTGGTAAAGAGCATCCCTTTGTGATTGCCCTCGTAAAAACGTGCTTCTGCTTTGATAACGTCCTGGCGTTGCGGCTCTAATAGGAATGGAAGTGTGTCGTGAATGTTTTGAGGATCATTAAGCTTGAACGGTTTAAGCTCTGCCTCTTTTTGCAGGATCTTCTTTTGTTCTAAACTAAGAGCAGCTTCACCCAGGTCTGCATTGTCGGATTGGATTTGTGGCTGTTCAATGTTGCTTTGAGCTGCTGCGTCTCCTTCTCGTCCAGGCTGTACTCCCTCATCATCAAGTCCGCTGCTTCGTCCAGGTCGTTGATCTGCGGTATCGCTGACAAGATCCCCGCCTGCTGTGTCTGTCTGACGTAGTTCATTATTGCCCTGTTCTCCAAGTAGATCGGCAGTATCGCCTGGTGCGCCGCGATCACCTTCACCGGAAAGTTTAGCTGCTCCATCATCTGAGCCTGTTGATCCAAGATCTGTGTTATCTCGTCCTCGTCCAAGATCATTAGCTGCTGCATCACCTTCGTTTCTAGCTGCTGCGACTGCGCTATCTTGTTCCAGGTTTCCTGTGGTAGTTGTGTCATGTGTCGTTTCCTTTGTGGTATCATCAAAAAATGCAGCTTGTGCTTCGGCTGCGGCCTCCGGATCAAAACGCTCTTGCATCTTCCCGTATGCTTCAAAGTCATAGATATTTTCCGGTGCAGCTTTCAGCGCAGCGTACTCGGCTCTTAACTCTTCTTCTGTCGGAAGACGATACTCAGGATTATTCTCCATCATATCAAGATCTGTTTTAAGATCTTCTATATCCTGCAAAGTAGCTTTGCCCTGTTCTATCCGTTTTACCTTACCCTTAGAAAGTTGGAAGTCGTTGCGGTAGTTCCTGGTATACGTTGCGCCGGATACGTCTGTCTCATACCCTGCACCCTTGTTCTCATGCTTCATGAAGCGTTCCGTAGCTACATTCTGTCCGCTTACCTGGTCTTTGGCATTGATCTCACGCGTATAGTTCAGAGCCTCATCAAAACGCTCATGCTGCTTAAGCACGTTTAACTCGTCTTCTGCCATTGCTTCCATTGCTCTTTTGGCAAGCGGCGTAGGCTCTGCCCCGTTCTTCGCCTCTGTCACCTCACGCACGATATCCTCGTAACGCGTTGTCTTGTTCACCAAGCCCTTAGCCCAGGCAGGAACTTTCAGAACTGTCTCACTCGGTACGTCAAAGAGCTGCTGATCCTTGCCGAACAGATCGCCCTGCTGCGTTGGTGTACGTGTCTCTTCGACCGTAAGCTTTTCGTGGGCCAGGTTAAAGCTCTGATCCGGTTTGATATCTTCTTGATTGCTTTTAGATATCTTTTCTATATCTTTTATCGGCTTTAATTCAGAAGGTCTAGGCGTTTCCCACTCTCCGTTCATGCGATAAACCTGCACCGATTCCAGGCCCGTTGTGTTCTTCTTCTGCAGAGCTATTAATACAGGCTCATCTTCATACATGGCCCACTTCCCAAGATGGTTTTGTTTGATATCTGCCGTGAGATCCTTTGCGCCCTTGATATCTTTTGGCTTATGATACAGATTGTTTTCATTCACCCCTTCTTGAAGAAGTTGATAGTTTTTAAGCTCATCTACATAGATTTTCACCATATAGTTATCTGCTCCGTCATGCTCCTTGTATAGATCATGCAGGCGTTGAGCTATACTGATATTCTCTGCAAGTGTAATGCCTCTCTCTTTTGCAGCCTTTGACTCATCAAATATAGGCTGCAGCTCTTCCGCTTTAAACCGCTGATACTCTTTCACGCTGTCGATCGCTTCAACTGCTTCTACCTGGATTTTTTCTTGATCCACAAATGACTCTCTGTTAAGCTGCAGCTTCTCCGTTGCGTATTCCGTATATACTTCGATATCTCTTGATTCATAAGCAGCCGTTGCAACCTGGGCGTGTTCGTCCGTTGCACCGTGTTTGAGCATAGAGGCGTAAAACTGCTCTTTGGTCTTAAGGGGATTGTTGATCGAGTTGATAAGAGCCTGCTGCATATTCATACCGCTGAGTCTCGGTGACATAGGCGCACCGTCATTGACAACGTGTGTGATCTGCAGAGCTTCGGGTGTCGGCTTGATCTGCTCATTGATAGCCGCTTCGATCATGATAGGATCTGCACCGGAGTCTTGCATCTGCTGCCCCATCACCTTAACCTGCTGATCCAAGGTCATAGCGTTCTGCTCTTCTTTCATGATCGTCTCTGCAAAATACTCGTTTGCTTTGCGCTGCACGATCTCCGCTTCCAGGACAACCGGATCGAACTTGTCGAAATCTATCTCTATGCTGCCGTCTTCGTTCTTCGTGAAGCCCGGTGTCTTCTCCGGATCAAACATCACCTCGCCCTCTACAGGCTGATCCTTGATCCCCAGGCCGTCCTCGATATCAGAGTAGACATTTTCATTGCTCTCTTGCTTTTTGTTCCCCGGCTTCTTGCCTCTTGCCACATCAACAACACGACCGCCCAGGTGCATCGTTCCACCCATAACCGCGCCTGCTCCCGTTCCCAGGATCGCATCGACTGCCATATCAACGCCCGTCTTGTCGGTACGCGGTGCATCAAAGGCAACGGCCTGCGCACCGTTAGGAAGCGCACCCCATAAGATCGCCTTGCCGATTGTCTTGCCTGCAGCCAATAGAGAAAGAGGATCTACCATCTCGCCCACAGTCTCGGCAAGCTGCCACTCTTCCGGGTGCATGACGGTATCTTTAAGTGTGCTTGCTCCCGCTGCCAACTTCTCTTTGAAGCCCTCAGCTTTAGCGTTCTCTGCATTCATTGCCGCGACCTCTGCCTCACGCTCAGGATCTCGGCCCTGTGCTTTGTGGTGTTCGGTTACGTTGTCAAGTTTCTGCAGGATATTCGTATAGTATTCTTGTGACTGCTGCTTACGACCGCCATCATCCGCGAGATCGATCAAGCCATTCACCCCGGATGAAGCTAAGTTCATATAGTTCATTGAGGTCTTACCGATACCTCTAAACACATTACCTGCAGTATCCGCAACGGCATTTCCGCTTTGCCCTAGCATCCAGTCCGGCATCGATCCAAGGGATATTTTATCGTTGGTTTGTGGTGTCTGTTGTGGGGAATTTCGTCTCTGTTTTGCGATAGCGATTATATCGGTATCACTCATTCCCTGCTCTTTGAGGGCATCGAGTTCGTCACCGAGGATCTGTCTTACTGTTGGCATTTGGCACACCTCTAATTTTTAGTTAAGTGTGCCTAAAATGGGGGATTTTTCAGAGGATTTTAGTGTTTACGCTACTCGATTTCGAGATCGTCTATCTTGCCTCTTGCTTTGAGTCTATCCTTCGCCATGTTGTAGGCGGCATTGCTGATATACTCGATCCCGCCCTTCTCGATAAACCCGTTTAGTTCTGCGATCATGTTGCGCAGCTCACCGCCGTTAGCATTAAGATCTCTGATCTCCGTCTCGCGCATATACCCGTCCGGTGCATCTGTCTTAGAAGAGCCTTTGCCCTTTGGCTGCCAATAGTCCTTGCCTTTGACTCCGGTATTAACGGTCTTGTTGTCCTCTGTAACCAGGTACATAAACCCGTCTTCGCCCAGGAACTTAGCCTTGTATCCGGGGGCTTCCGTTTTTTCCGGCTTGCCAAGATCGACCAGGCCTGCATTGGCCTTTGGATTTGCTTGCTTAAATGCTGTCGTGGCCACCGGGTTAAGTGCAGAGTTCTTTGTTGCCGTAGCAACAATAAGATCATTCTTTTCTTGTTCAGCCTTTGCCTCTTTGCGCTTCGCTTCCTTCTCTGCTTTGTCAAGCAGCTCTGCGTCAAGCTTTACTTTGTTATCGTACATATTCTCTTTGTTCGTCTGCTCCCCGTAGTTCATGAGCGTCTTTCCCGCGTTGGCGATCCCTCTTCCTGCACTTCCCATCATAGCCGCTGCAGCTGCGCCGCCTGGACTGAGATTGATTAAGCCTCGTTTGTATCTCATACCATCCCCCTACAATTTCACAAGAGGACCGCCGAAAGCTGCGCTGACGGCTGCCTTAGACTTATTGTTATCCTCTTCGTCTTTAAGGATCTGCGACTTGTTGAAGTCAAATGCGTCCTGCTGCTGCCCTAGCAGCTTCTTTGCGTATCTGTTCTGCATAATACCGCTGTAGATACTGCCGCCTGCACCGAGTATGCTGCCAAGCGCGCTGATCCCTTTTGCATTGTTGGTTAAAAAATCAAACATTGTTTATCCTTATTTTAGATTGTAGTTAAAAAGATCCATGATCTTTAATTCTTTTAGTGTTTATGCTACAAAACTTCAAGTGAAGCAAGCGGATTGTTCATGTGGTAGTACGCCTCATCCACATAATCCCCGTCAAACCCGTACTCTTCTTCCTCAAATACAAGCTCTGTAGCATCATACTGCTCCGTTATATCTTTGGCCTGCGTAGGGCCTGCACCTGGAGCGTCCGGTGTCATTATGACCGCAGTTGCGATCTGCGCAAACTCCATAGCGATATCCGTCCAATCCATCATATACAGATCCGCAGCCATATTCTCTATTGCCACCTCCATAATAACGTCCTGTGAGGACGCAGCTACCCCTGCACCTTCTGCATACATATCTGCAGCATTAAGATACTCGCTTGCCCCGTAGAGCATGAGAGAGGTCCGTATCTTCCGGTACACCTTCTTGAAATCATCTATGAAGTTCTGATCGATATCAAGGGCATCCATTGCATAGATCATTGTCAAAATGTAAGGGTTTATAATCGGGATGCTGTCTATAAAGTCAATTACTTTGGAGACAAACTTTACAAACCCTCCCAGGATCTTACCCACGAAGGTATCCCAAAACCCGCTTGTATGCTGTTCCACCCCAAGATTGATCGTCTGCTGCACCAGGGTTATAGCCTCCAAGGGCGTGAGTGCATCCCAATACGCCTCATCGATGTATAAGGAACTCCAATACCCGTCTGAATGGTAGTATGTTCCCTCTATTGTAGGGTCTACATTATAGAACGATCCGCTAGATCCTTCCGTCCAATTATTGACATAGTTCCATATCACGCCTGCAGTAGTGTTCCAATCGTATTCATTGCGCGATCTGTAACGAGTTCCGTACCGTGAGGGGGGATTTGTGAAATAGGTATTATCATCATCCCCAAGATAAATGTTCGCGTATACCTCTGCGTCAAGCACGGACCGGTCTGAAAGATACGACACCGAAACACTTCCAAGATCGATTGATACCGTAACGGTATACTCATAATCATCCCCGTAGATATCGCGTGAACTCACAAGAAGGGGTGACGTACTTGTGATAGTGATCGTGTCCGCATGGTTCTCGAAGATCTGCGTACTGTGATAGAGATGCCCGATCGTTCGGTTTAGCTCTTCCGTTAGCAGGCCGCCATATACCATCTCAATATCAACGGAATTTGTAGCTGCTATCTTAAGAGAAGGAAGGGGTGCGGGGGCAGCAGGTGCAGGATCATCTTTTGGTACGTTGATTACAAAAGTCTTTGATATTGTAGCCGTACTCCCCAGGGGAACGGCAGGAAAAAGGTCATCTCTGAAATGCGCCCAAAGTGCATCGAGCGTATAGAGTCTTTTTGCAACGAGGTTTATATAAGTAGAGATATCTCCCTGGTAATATACGGCTGCAACTTCCGCTTTGGCTTCATCATCCATACCGCAAAGATCCCCTAGCCTGTTTGCCAGGTTTCCTGAAAAATCAGCCACATTGACACGCCCGCCGAAATGCGGTTTTCCATTTAAAACAGGAAGCCCTGTGCAGGCCACATACGCAGCCTTAAATTCTCGCTTCCATTTGCGCATCCCCATAGATCCGGCAAGGATATAACGCTTATACGATCCCGCTACATCACCGTTCTTGATCCTGAGCGCAGCTGCCATATTTACACTACTGCAGGTACAATGGCATCGATCGCGGCAGAATACTTCGTGCTTAAGGCCGCATCGATCGATCCCGTAGCATTGGAAGTCATACCCAAAGCCTCGCCCAGGGTTTTAGCCTTGTCTATGCGCAGCTTATCATCAAAGCCTGCTGTCTGTCTTGCCGTAAGATCTGCTTTGTACGGGTGCATAAGCAGAGATACCGCTGTCTGCTGCCCTGAGCTTGCAATGTTCACCGCCATAGTCGTTGCCATAGAAGAGAGGTGCTTTGCCTGCTCTGCATTGGTGATACCCATATTGTCAAACTGCGCTGCTACCTTACTAAGGGCTTTTTCAAAATATCCATCAACATCCATCGTATCAGCTAGTATCTTCTTGTACGCGGTTGAGAACTTGGTAAGCTCTTCATTAAATGCTGCTGCCATAATCTACTCCTTACATTTTACTAAGTGTCGCGCCGTTTATAGACGTTATGGTGATCGAGCTTGCCCCGTCTATCATAACTTCATCCCCATCTAGCAGGATAACGCCTGTTGTAGCTGTCGCATCTTCCCAGGTGATCGTAAAAGTAACCGGACCGCCGTGCGCCTTAAGTGCTGCTTTTTGACCTACCGGGAATGTACCTGTAAGCCCTACGTTGCCTTTGCTGTAAACAAACTTGTGTACGTTCTGCCCTGCCGCGTCTTTTAAGTAATTCATCTATATTCCTTTTTTTGTGTTATGCCTGTATAAGTTCAAAATGAGGAAGATCATCAAAACTCTGATCGTCAAACTCTTTGTCGCTATCCCAATCACCGCCCCACCGTAACAGGTGTGTGATCTCTCCCTCAGCAAACAGATCCTCTGCTGCCTGGAAGAAATGCCCTGCCATCATGTAGAAACGTGCCTTTGCCTTATGCTCATTGTCAAAGTCAATGGGATACGGCGCAACGTCTGCCGCATAAGAGAGCGGATCTTCTTCTGTAACCTGGTGCTTTGATCGTTCATTGATCCCGTCAAGTTTGCTTTTGCCGTCATTGAAGAGCATAAGCTGTCTTTCATCTAAGCGCGCACCTTCAAGGATAGATATGTCAAACACACGCACAACCCTGTGACAGATCTTTCCAAGATCCGGGTGACACGTTTCAAGCCGTTCTGCAGATACTTTTCCAAACGCAGCCATCATTTACCCCCAAAGCTGATTTTGCTAAACATCCATCGTAAGCCAAATGTCGCACATACCATCCCCACAATAAGCCACATATACCAATCCGGCATTTTGGCAAGCGTCTCAAACCCCTTTAAAATGTAAGGCTGTATCTTTGGTATAAACGCGCCTATAAGAGGTATTGAAAAAAGAATTAATAGGTATTCGTCTTTCCATGATGTTTTCATCTGCTGTTGCGCTTCTCTATCCCAATCAGCCTCAGTAGTAATACCAAGCTTAGAGAGTTCAAGAACTGCATCTGCTTTCTTTACCCTGATCTCATGATCGCGCTCTGCTACTTTTTCCTCATTTAAGACAACCAATGTCTTGCGCTTTTGCCATTCGACAATAGGCTCTTTAACAATGGACGCAATAGGTCCGAATAAAGCTTTTAACCAATTCATCAATTCCCCTTCATTCTATCTTGAACAAGCCCATATATCGCATCAAGTGTCTTGTTTAGGTGGGCCATCTCTGTTACGAGCTTATCTTCTAAGTTCCTCATGCCTGTGTTGTACTCGTTCTTGTGGATGAACTTTTCATAGGCTTCTTCTTTTTTGATAAGCTCTTGAATGGCAAGTGTCTGTTCCGTGTTTACCTTTTCCAGGCACTTAACGCGCGTCTCATGATCGCCTACTCTCATGTGATCGTGATAGATCTTAGCGATCAGTCCTATAATCAAAAGGATCGTGCTTGCCATAGGCCAGGTGATTTCCATTACTTACCTTCATCTTCTTCTATAGATTTTTCGCAATGCTTTTTATCAAACCAATGCAGGATCTTGCAGAGCGTATACCGCCAACCCTTGTTCCCATCACGCACCTTCTTGCCGATCCGTGATGAGATCGTTTCGTCCGGATCGCCGTTAAATATCGTATTTGCTAGTTGATCCAAAGAGATAAACATATTCCAAAGGTAGCGTTTCATCTGTTTACCACACTATCGCATCGACTTGCGTAGACGTTGTTGCTGCTGTAATAAGCTTCATCTTGCTCTGATAGTTTCCAAGAACAGGTGCATAAGCAGCTTCATAAGCGTCTGCGTTCTGTATGATCTTATCAACGAGAATCTGCTTTGTTTCACCTGCAATGGCACGCCCTGTAAGCAGTCCATCGATCAATGGAGTCACGACTGTGTTATCTGCGTTCCAAGCTCTAGCCTGCTCTTCCTGTTTAGGCCATGATGCAAGTTCTTCATTCGGCACTTGTCCGATCATTGCCTGAACTATCTCTTCGTGCTTTCCTACTATCTCTGATGTTTTTATTCTTTTTTTGAACGCAAGGTATTTATTTGCATCTATTTCCCAAACTTTTAAAACTGCATCAAATACAGAGTATTCGTTAGGCGCATCAACCGAATAGTTCTTTTCTAGCTGTGCATTAACAGCATCATAGATGAAGTCTAAATTAGATACTTCATTGGCTGTATTATTCTCCATCTGCTCAAAATGTTTTCCACCTGAATAGAAAATCGTCTTCACTAGAGGCGTGTCTAGCATAAATATCTCACCATTTATTGAAACAACATTTTTCCCTGCTAAAATTAAATCAGTAGGACTTTTAGTTATTACTCTTAAGCTCATTAAGCAATCCTTTTAATATAGGCTAGTTTTACATAAGGAGGTATGTTTTTGCCCACTCCTGATTCACCAACAGTTGAAGTCGTTACACTTGCTGTATTTACGGTGATCGTGTGGGCGTGGTTACCGGAAGATGATGTAACATTTGATAATCCATTAACAGAATTTCCTGTGACACCACCCGTAAAGCCTGTCTCTCCTGCGTTGGCATTGTCTAACCCTGACAAGTGTGTATGTGATCCTGTAGTATTAGAACTTGCCGTGTGCGAGTGGTTTGCCGTATGGGTATGAGCCACTACTACCGCATCAGCACTACCGCCTATTGTACCTATCGTGACATCTGAATTTGCACCATAAATGAATCTATCAACAAGATTTGGCGTTCCATTTGTACCATCACACAAAGCCCAATTCGCAGGAATATTCGCCACTAAGCCATCGTACATGATAATGCCGCCTATAGGCGTTACATCATAGGCTTTTTTTACCGCTGCAGCTGATGCAGGCTTATTTGTCTCCGTGTTTGTAACAGAGTCTAAAACGTCTGCTATTTTTACAAATGTAGATGAGTATACAGAATCTAAATTAACAAGATCGTACCAAACAGCACCATCCGAAGAGTGCTGCCATTGAATCAAGTTGCCTGTATCAAGGCGCATATTTACTGACTCGCCTGCATCCCCTTTATCTCCTTTCCCAAACGCTGTGCCTACTGACCAATCCGCTGATGCGTCAGAGTCTTTGAAATATAGCAGGCTAGTATCTGTTGCAAGAAATGAGAATCCTCTTAGTTGCGCATCATACAGGGAACGATCTGCTGCAAAACCTTGTGCTGAAGGTTTGAACGGATCTCCTTTCTCGCCTCGTAGCCCTGAAGGTATACCAAATGTCAAAACCCCTGTTGCCGAGTTATACGTTGCCGTTGCTGTTGATCCGGGTGTAAGCGTCTGCGCAGAAGTTCCGATACCCTTGATCTCATCTGATTTTGTGAGTGCTTGCAAGGCAGAGGCCGCAGCAGCTATTTTATCCTGTGCAACCTGTGCAGCATCGACACCGACCTGCTGCGCATCAAGTGCTACCTGATCGAAGTTAATAAGGCTTATTGTAGTATGCCATCCCTGAATCTCGTTGTATTTTAAAACTATATCCGGATACTTTATATCCCTTACGTCTTTGATCGCTGTTAAAAATTCTGCAGGCATTATTTTCCTTTTATACCGTTATTGAAGTGCCGCTGCAGTCTGTAAAAGTTACAGAAGTGCCTGCGCAGCCGTTGATTGTTGGATTTGGAGTACAATTCAATATATTCATGATCCAGGCATCCAGGGCAATAACATACTTGTCCGTATATGCTCCGTCCTGATAGTCAATAAACTCAAACAAGAGCTGCTGCTCATCCTCACTCATATCGCTCACGCAGTCCGTTGAAAACCCTTTGCGCAGCAGCTTGATAAACACATCATCAAAGATCACCACACCTGCATCATCCAGGCGTACCTCTTCGATGTAAGGATTGCGCTCAGAGTAGATCCCCTGCAGCTCTGCGTTATCGGCTCGTATCATATTTATGCCTCGCCCGGTGTGTTGTAAAGCTTGAAGTCATAATCTTTCACGATCCGGTTATACGCTTTCTTATAAAGGGCAATATGTTTGTTCTCACTAGCCGTTGCCGCCGCCACGAAATTAGACAGAGCATACATAAGCTCTTCGTCCATGTCGATCTTGTCCGTTCCCACACGCGGACTCTTTGGAAAACGAATGTACTCTTTGACACCCGCATCATTAGGGCCAAGTGCGCGCAATACCCTTGCATCCTGGCTGACGGTAATGAGAGAGAGTACCTTGAAACGGTTTGCGATCTCGATCATACCCTCATGCAAGATAGGTATGTAGATATCTATCGCCGGGCATTTGCGTTCTGCGCGTACCGTCAAGATAGCATTGGTATGTATCATTAGCTTATCAAGTGTCATTGCCATCCTTTACAAGCAGCTCTGCAATAGAGCTGCTAAAAAAGATCCGTAGGACCTTAGTTGATTAGAAGGTTTTTAACCCACACCGCCGCCAAAGGATCATCGATCTGCATTGTCATTTCAAACAAACATTGGTACGCTTCTGCATCGTACTTAGGATCGGATACCTCAGTATCTTTCTCCTGGCGAAGAAGGACAACGTGAATAAGATCCGGACAATAGATCAAGATCTCATTCTCAGCCAAGAACGGTGATGCCTCTACAGAGACGTTTTTCGCCCAACCTGCATCCTCGATCTCAGTAACATTGCGGTTTACCTTGTTGTCTTTCGTACCTGTACGGCGTGAAGTATCAAGGAACTCATTGATCTTTGACTTGGTATCCGCGCCACACAGGATCATCTTGGACTCAGTAACCCCGCCCTTCCACATTGCTTTAAGCGGTGCTTCGATATGCGCCTTATACTCAGGAACAGCCAAGTTCAAACCATCGATCGTAGTTGAGATATAGTGACGCAAGCCGCCCATCTCACCCGCAACTGCACCCACGCCTGTAATACGCTGCACCGGACCAGTCGTTTTAAGAAGAGCATACTCAACATCAAGCGCAAGCTGATTTGTAGCTTTCTCTTTAGAACGCTCCAAAGCTTTTTTGCTTAAACGTGAAGAGGCCGCTTTTTCCGACTTGGTGATACCGTAAGATTTTTTCAAGATCTGCAGGTGGTTACGCAGCTCTACCTCAGAGATACCTTCAACGTCTGCACGGATAGCACCTTCTAAGTGTTTGTTATCTGCGCCTGTAGTCGGTGCAGCGTCTTGATACCAAACGTGACCTGTCTTAGGATTTCCCTCAAACGGCATACCCTCATTGAGACTATCCCAAAACGGTGTTGCCCCGTTGCCTGTTGTACGAAGTACGTTGTAATAACTTTCATGATCGCTGAGGATCACTTCCGAGTCTGTGAATACGTCTGCCATGTTTTACCCTTGTGTTAAATTTACCTAGCCCTTTGAACGGCTAAGTGCTTCTCTGCGCGATTGTCTGTCACCGCCGCGCGCCTTTTCCAAGATCCCCTCAAAAGAAGATCCGCCGCCGTTTGATCCGCTATTAACATCATCACTCGTCTCAACATTTGCCAAGTGATGCTGCCAATACAGTTCAAGACCTTCCGCAGAAGAAACATAACGCTGCGCCCTGGCCTTGTCTGTCTTTGCCAACTCTCTAACGCCTGCAACGACCTTGTTCATATCAAAGTTAGGAATACGCTGCTTAATATCATCCGAGGCGATACTAAGAGCTTCTTCACGCGCTTTGTCCTGCAGCATCTCTCTGTAAGCCGCGCGCTCTTCCGGTGTCAGATCTGCTTCGCCTGGATTCTCATCATCGTCCAGGTCGAGATCATCTATGCTGCCCTCACCCGGATTACCTGCACCGTCTCCCTCACCTTCACCTTCATCACCAGGATCACCCGCTCCGCCGCCTGCTTCGTCCTCAACGATGTGAGAGATCCCGCAGAGCATAAGCGCGCTGATCCAATAGAGTAAACCGAACTTCATTACTTAGCCTTGCTCGCTGCATCTTCAAGAGCAGCAAGTTTCTCTTTTGTTTCGGCAAGCTCTTTCTCTGCCGCAAGCTTCTCCGCTTTCTCTTTCTCAGCGTTCTCTTCTGCAGCTGCTACAGCTGCTCTTGCTGTTTCGATCTCTTCGCTGCTCACTAAGCCTGCTGCAGGTGTGCCTTTGGCCTTGTTCTTCGCCTCTTCCTTGTCCTGCTTGTCGATCACCTTGCGCACTTCCGGGAACTCTTTTGCAGAGATGAACTTTGTGTGTCCGTTTACGGTTACGGCAAAGTCACCGACTGAAACCTCATTGCCTGCAGGCAGGTTGATTTCCGTATCTGTAGTACACATATTTGAAGCATGACGCTTTACGATTTTTCCGATTAGTTTGATTCTGTCTTCCATTGTTTTTTCCTTTTATTTAGATTGAATTTGTGGCTGCCGCTTCGAGATCAAGTTCATTGATACTTTGATCCCCTGCGCCTTCGCCAAGGTCGATAAGACCTTCTCCTGGTCCGACTCCGACTGACTCGCCGCCGTCTCCAACAACTCCGTCCTCTTCTCCTGCAGCATTTTCAGCAGGCCCTCCTGCTCCATCAGATCCCATAATTCCTCTGAAAAGTTTTTCGACATCTGCGTTATCTCCTAAAATTAACTTTAACACCTCCATTAATATTGGTACTACATTTACCTCTTCACGCCCGTTGAGCAGCCCAACGATCATCGTAAGCTCGTTGATCTTCGCATCTTTGTTGATCGACTTGCCAAAATCCACTTTTACGTCATACTTAATCGGCGGGCGTTCGCCCTTTTTGCCAAACGGGTTAGATCCGAACAGTCTGATTATCACTTCGTCCGGTGCGTTGACATATATGTTATGCACAAAAGATTTAGCCCAGGGATCAAACAGCGTGTCATTGATCGTAGTTGCCATGCGGTTAAGGCGTGAGGATGAATTGGCATTGATGATCGCCATTGCAGAAGCACCGCGTCTGTCAGAGGAAGAGGTTTGCCCTCTTTGAATACCATTGATCGCCGTAGCATCATCGATATCCTTAGAGAGCAGCGCAACGTCTTTTTCAATATCAAAACTCTGCTGCGGAGGCATACGCTTCACCTTGTCAGGATCACCGACATTCACAACGCCCTTGATCTTCCCTGCATCTTCTGCTGAGATATCTGCATCATCTCCTACCATCGTATAGGGATCGAGTATTCCTTCGTGCAGATCATTGATCTGATTGCGTTTCATATTCAGTTCTGCTACCAACGGCTCTAGTACCTCTATGATACTTTCACCGACTGCAGCACATTGCAGCTCTTGATCTCTTGGCTCGATACGAGGAAGTGCGTATTTTAAAAATCCGTGTTTGATCGGTGAACGCTTAAACTTCTTTTCGCGTGCAAGCTTGTTCTTGATAAAGGTACGGCAGGTATATGTTCCGTCAGGATTGAGTGAATAGATCTCTTTGATGTGGTGGCGTTTGTATTTGTCTTTGCCGTCATAGTTAGATCCGAGTAAATTGCTGAGATCTTTTTCATGAAGGTTGCTGTAAAACCCGCTCTTTACTTTAGAGAGGATATCTTGTGAAGTCTGTTTGAGATCGTAGCAGTCATACTGTATCTCTTCGTGTGTAAGCGCATCTATATCAAAGGCCACATTCGTAGGCGGGATATAACGTGTAACAGGCATCTCTACCTGGTCCGACCAATAATCGATAACTGATCCCAGGCCGTAACGCGTAGCAGAACTAAATGACATAGCCAAAGCATTGTAAGGCTTCGACTCGCTATAGTAATGCTCTGTCAGCACATTCAAGCAGCGTGTCTTCTCATCATCATCATCTCTTTGCTTCTCGATCTCGATCGGATTTCCGGACGCAAAAAATGCGTCACCGAAAATCGCCTCTAAGATATCAACTGTATTTTTGACTACAGGGATAAACAGATGCGATCGCTCTGCTTCCTTCGCTGCTTCCAGGTACTCAGCCGTATGCTTAGAGTTATAGAGTCTTTCGTACTTTCGCCACTTTGGATAATAGTTTTTTTCCAAAAGAGAAAAAGCTGCTTCCGATAATGTAAGATCTCTGTGTTTTTTCATGGTAGTAGAATATCTATACAAAGGCTGTATTGTGTAGGCTATTAGTGAAAACGCTAAAGGAATTTGTTTGTACCCGTCCGGCACTTGGTAGCTGCTAGACGGGGATATATTCTAAAGGAGAATTAGAACAAAGTGAAGTGTGTTAAGTTGTAGCTCATCTCGCATAAAATGAGAACAGGTGAATTTTAGCCTAAGCCAAAAGAGATCTTCACCGTATTAGTGAAAACGCTAAAATATTTGTAGCTATGATCCTACCATCTATGGGAACAACTGAGTGTTTAATAGGTTATATATAAGGTTAATAAGAGTTAGAGCCTGTGAATAAGTGCCGTTTTCTTCGCTGTGCAGGTCGATACAGCATTTTTATTCTCATCAAATGAGTGAGTATTCTCATCAAACGAGTGAGTATTCTCAGCAGATGAGTGAGTATTCTCATCAAATGAGTGAGTATTCTTTGTATTCTCATCAAATGAGTGAGTATTTTTCATCAAATGAGTGACTACTTCTTCACATCAAGTATTTTAAATGTGAAGAGCTTATCTTTCTTGTGCGTTTCATATTCAAATGCGATCAGAGCATTGACTTTAGGTGCTATGCGTTTTATAGTTTGTGCTATATTTGAAAATGCGGATTCTTTCATATTGAACAAAACCTTTGCCCGATCATACGACATACTAAATTCCGGGTTGGTACTCTTCTGCCGATCTAAGATCTCATACAGTCGTTTAGCGTGCCTGCTCTTAAGAGAGGAAACCGTTTGTATCTCGATATTGGTATAGTTCCCGACCTTTGCATTGAACTGCCGCGTAGATACCTGCAAAAACCATTCGTTGTATTGGATCTCAAAGCCCTGCTCCCTGCCGTCGATTAATGATCCTTCCTCTAGCCAGGTGACATTATCTATAATAGCAACGGTTTTAGCCTTTACCCGCTTGCCGTCTATATCAGTAAAGTTTCTGATCGTTGCAGAAGTATCGCGGATCTTCTTAAGTGACTCATAAATCTTTTGATTTGCATTAACGCCAAACTTCCCAAGCTCTTTCAAGCGTGAAGCAGGGATGATAACTTTTCGCTCTGTGATCTTCTCATAGTTGAACAGGGTGACTTTCTGCCCGTCTAGTCTGTGTTCATTCTGCATGATGTGCAGCAGAGCATTGAGCAGATCATGATCCACCTCGCTAAATGCTTTTTGAAACTCTGCCAGGATCAGGGGATTTTGTTTCATTACTATCGGTGCTTTAATCATACACATATTATACCACCTCAAACTCATAAACAAATACATACGGGTTACTGTTCCAGTCGTATGGTGCTTTGTATGGTAGGTTGTTCCAAATTTCTTTTTCAAAACAATCAACAGCGTTTAAATATCCTGTATTTCCATCTGTTGTATAAGCAAAGTTTTGGGTAGGCATTGGTGGATATTCTCCGCCTCTACTTCCCCAACCCATAACTTCTTTTTTATAGATTCCCTCTTTAATACAATCCTCTTCCGATATATCCTGTAAGCGTTCTACTTTTATGTTGGTGATTTTCAGGAAGATACGGGCTTCTTTTTCTGTCATTTTAGAAGATGGCGACCAGTATGCACAAAAACCAGACCACCCGCTTTCATAATCTGCTCTATATACAACTTCATTCACCTCTTCGTTTAAACAAAACTCTTCCTGAACAAATACTGTTTCACCTACTTTGTATTTTGGCTTTATAAAAATGGTTTCATCTGCATCGTAATCATCAAATCTTGCCTCAATGACACTATAATTATCGTCTAGTGCTGTTCCAAAACTATCTATGTTAAAATATTTTGGTAGTTTTATCGGTCTACGTGTCATAGTCTTGCTGCCGTTTAATATAGCTTCTATGCCTTGTTGGTTGAATTTAATTGAGTTCATATTGATCCTTTCACGAAGCCACATCAACATGATGCGCCTCAAACAGTTCATCGATCTTCAATCGATCATATTTGACCATACCGCCGAACTTGGTGTATGGCAACTCACCTTTTGAGCGTTTGTTCGATTGCGTTCCAACACACATTCCGAACTCTTCCTCAAACTCTTTTGGGCTTATCCATCGTTTAAGAGGCGGCAGCATAATCAACACCTTCAACGCAGCCGCAATCTGTTTCAGCCAGACCGCACACGCTGCAGACCTTTGATCCGAAGACGAATGCACTTCTGTTAAGTGATCGCATCGGCAAAAAGCTGCCTTCCACGAATGTTGGATACTTCTGTTTTCCATACGATTTTTTTACCTTTATCCTATCATCGATCATCTCGCCGATAAGCATCACAAATGGCTTGCCTTCATCTTTTGCAATATCAAGCAGGCCGTCAAGCGTTTTCTGCTTTATCCCTACGATAACAACGGCATCATTTTTCTCAAACTTCTCATCTAAAATAGTGTGTAGATAGTCAATCTGCTTCATCAGATATTTCC
>Ga0316206_1000751_pt1 | contig 37320 bp, 35 predicted proteins | sample 6monthpyrite_MG_FD_204942 | JGI IMG/M metagenome (GOLD analysis project Ga0316206, IMG submission 204942) | Microbial mat bacterial communities from mineral coupon in-situ incubated in ocean water Damariscotta River, Maine, United States -... | ecosystem: Environmental > Aquatic > Marine >...
TGGTAGAACTGGTTAACCATATTTCATCAGCGGTAAAAAATTCTTCTTCACTAATTGATATTTCTTCGATCGGCATAGCATGTTCTTTTGCTAATTCTACAATTAAATCCCGGGTGATTCCGGGCAAAATTTTATGATCTTTAGGCGGCGTTTTAATTACACCATTTGAAACAATGAAGACATTACTTGCTGCACCTTCAGTCACGTTTCCGTTACGTATTAATATTGCTTCTGCAGCATCTTTATCGACGGCTTGTTGGCGCAATAAAATATTGGGTAACAGGGAAATTGATTTAATATTACAATATTGCCAACGAATATCATCAAGTGTGATGGCTGTTATTCCTGACTTTAATAGTTCTGGACTGACCGCTTGTAATATATTACTCATTGCAAAAACAGTATGTTCTGATTTGTGCGGGAAGCTGTGATCGCGCTGGGCAACACCCCGCGTAATATGCAGATAAACGGATTGATCCCGGGTACCTGTTGCGGTGATCAGTTTGTCAATAATTTTTTGCCATTGCTCATTACTTAAAGGGTTAGTAATGCGTACGGCATCAAGACTGCGTTGCAGGCGTTGCATGTGATGTTCGAAACGCAGTGCTTTCCCGGCATAGGCAGGTATTACTTCATAAATGCCATCACCAAAAATAAAGCCACGATCTAATACCGAAACCTTGGCTTGATCAAGAGGTATATATTCGCCATTAAGGTACACAAGCTGATTATTCATAGATAAAAAACCTTATTGAAACATTAACTGGATACTATCCATTAACTTTTGCCAAATGCTACCTTCTGCTACAGCAGATAAAGCGACTAAATCCCGGGTCGCAATTTGTTTGTCACCCAGCATAATATTCACTCTTCCATAACTTTGATGTTTTGTAACGGGTGCCTCAATCATTGCTTCAACTTTAATATTATTTTTAATTTTTTGACTTAGACTTTTGGGAGTTGTAATAAAAAGGTCTTCTGTTATGCCGAGAGAAAGCTGTTGCTTTTCTCCTTTCCAGACACGCATCTCGGTTATTTTACTATTGGCCTTGTGAATCAGAGTGGTTTCAAAAAACCGAAAGCCATAGTTGAGTAACTTGCGGCTGGAAGAAATTCGGGCATCATCTTTTGCTGCTCCGGTTATAATAGATATGAGTCGCATGCCTTTTTGTTTAGCGGATGAAATTAAACAATAACCTGCAGCTTCAGTATGACCTGTTTTAAGGCCATCAACCCGTTCATCTAACCACAATAAACGGTTCCTGTTATATTGGCGAATATTATTATAGGTATATTCTTTTTCTTTGTAAGTAGAATAGTATTCTGGGAAATCATTAATAATCGCGCGGCTGAGCCTGGCCAAATCACGCGCTGTGGTGTAATGCTTTTTATCCGGCCAACCGGTGCTATTGTTAAAATTTGTTGAGTTCATTTCTAAACGCGCGGCATGTTGATTCATCAGCTCAACAAATGCTTGTTCGCTGACAGCAATATGTTCTGCAAGAGCGACGGTTGCATCATTCCCTGATTGAATGATTAATCCCTTAAGTAATTTTTCTACTGAAACATATTTGTTTACTTCAACAAACATGCGAGAGCCACCCATTCGCCATGCTTTTTCGCTTATTTTCACTTCATCCTCAAGGCTAATACCACCCCGGGAAATTTCAAAAAATACAACGTAGGCAGTCATTAACTTTGTGAGACTTGCAGGTTCAATTCTTTTATCGGCATTTTTTTCAGCCAAAACATAACCACTATTATGATCAATTAATAAATAACTTTTGGCATTTACACGTGGTGGTGTGGGAATGAGAGACGGTGCTGCGGTTACCAGCGTTAAGTGAGCAAATAAACTGAGAAATAAAAAAAGGCGCATGGTTTTTCCTAAGGCAAAAAATGATAATGCATATTAACGTTTATACTGTCGTAAACCTAGTATTTCAAAGAAATTGTGTTGTTAATTAATGATGTTGTTGCATTTAATCAAGGGTGATTTTTTTTGTTGTAATGCCCTTGTCTAATAATTGAGTTGATATTTTGTCAGCGATATCAGCACTTGCTAAGGGGCCAATGCGCACGCGATAGATATTTTGATCTGCTGAAAACTCGGAATGAATTTGTTGTGGGCTAAATATGCGGATTAACCGTCTTTGTAACTGGAGAGCATTTGTTTTGTCGCTAAATGCACCTGCTTGCAGATATAGTTTTGACTTGGCCTGTAATTGGGCTTTTGTGGTCAGTGCGGCAGCCCGTTTAATTTTGGGTTGATAGCTTTGGTTTTTTTGAAATGTTTCAGGATCAATTGCGACAACTTTAACTTTTCCCGTGCCCGTTGCAGTAACGCCCAGTTTTTTAGCTGCGGAATAGGACAAGTCAATGATACGTCCCTGATGGAACGGACCGCGGTCATTTACCTTTACAATAACGCTGCGACCATTTTCCAGGTGTGTGACACGGACGTAGGTTGGTAAAGGTAGTGTTTTATGTGCCGCAGTCATTGCATACATATCGTACGTTTCACCATTTGATGTACGGTGACCATGAAACTTTTTACCGTACCATGAAGCAATTCCTGTTTCTGCATAATCTTTGCTGCTATCGCGGACGCTATACCATTTTCCGAGAACTTTGTATTGCTTAGGATTACCATAACGACTTTTGGGCACAGTTCTGGGGACGGCATTCTTTACATGACTCACATCAACAGATTTTGATGGGCCATAATCTTGTTTAACGTGATATCGCGAGGATGAGTGTGATGTAGGAGTTGAAGAGCATGCTTGCAGTAATACGGCAGATGTTAACGTTATAAAATGAATTTTAGGTGATACTGAAAACATTTACCTTGCCTGTTTATAAATTTAAGTAGCCCTGCTTTATTTTTTGGCTTAATTGATAAACAGCCATGGAATAAAGCGCGCTGTGATTATAGCGGGTAATAACGTAAAAATTATTCCAGGCAACCCAGTATTCCGGCTCCTGTTTGGTTTGTAATTTTAACAGTTTACCTTTGCCATAATCTTTTGTGATAGAGGGCAGTAATACGCCATTATTACGCAGTTCAGTTATGCTGTGTGACGGTTTTAGTCTTTTTGAAATGAGGCCGTTAAGTTTTTCTCCATAAACATTAACTTTTTGAGTGATGGGTTGCCCGGCTTTCCAGTGATGCTTGCGAAAATAATTTGCGACACTACCAATGGCGTCGGTAGGGTTATTCCATAAATCGCGTTTGCCATCACCATCAAAATCAACAGCGTAACGACGAAAGCTACTGGAAATAAATTGTGGCATCCCCATTGCGCCGGCGTATGAACCTAGCAACGTCATGGGTTCAATTTTTTCTTCGCGTGTCATTAGTAAAAACTGTTCTAATTCACTTTGAAAAAATTTTGCACGAGGAGGGTAGGCAAAGGCAAGTGTTGCCAGAGCATCAAAGACGGGATAACGCCCTGCATGCCTGCCATAACGCGTTTCTACACCAATAATAGCCACGATGATTTCTTGTGGTATGCCATATTTTTCTTCTGCTCGTGCCAGTGCTGCCGCATTTTTTTTCCAGAAAGCAACACCGCCTTGTGTTCGTTTTTTTGTAACAAAAATGGGTCTGTACTGATGCCAGGGTTTGCCTTCAGCAGGGCGTGCAATGGCTTCTAAAATTGAATCATGCAGTTTGGCTTCAGTAAAAAGTGTTGTTAGTTGCTCTTTATTAAAGTTATGTTTTTTTACCATCTCCTGAATAAAGAGTTTGACGTTCTTTTTATTGGTAAAATCTTTCGCAAAAGCGGCAGTATTAAAGACACTTACCGCGAAGATAAAACTGGAAAAAATAATTGCTGATTTATGCTTAAGTAATTTCATTGTAACTCTTTTGATAATAGTAAAAATTTTACGCTACGCACTGACAAGCTTACGATGAGTTTGTATTGACATAAGGATACCGAAAGCCGCCATAATGGTCACCATAGATGTACCGCCATAACTAATCAAGGGAAGGGGAACTCCCACTACCGGTAGTATGCCAGAGACCATGCCAATATTCACAAAAACATAAACAAAAAAAGTGAGCGTGATGCTACCTGCTACGAGGCGTGAAAAAGAATCCTGAGCATTGACGGCAATCATAATACCCCGAGTAATAATGGCAATATAGACGGCGAGTAATAACAGAATGCCTAAGAAACCAAATTCTTCACTGAAAACCGCAAAAATGAAGTCAGTTGAGCGCTCTGGTAAAAAATCAAGATGAGATTGGGTGCCATTGAGCCAGCCTTTACCGTAAAGCCCGCCTGAGCCAATCGCAATAGTCGATTGAATAATATGGTAGCCCGATCCAAGCGGATCGCTTTCCGGGTTGAGGAAAGTCAAAATACGTTGGCGTTGATAGCCGTGAAGTAAATAATTCCAGAAAACAGGGGCACTTGCAGCCACGAGGGCGAGAACACTTAATATAAGTTTGAGCCGCAGACCCGATAAAAGTAACACAAAAATGCCGGATGAGGCGATGAGCAGTGATGTCCCTAAATCGGGCTGTTTGGCAATGAGTAGTGTGGGCACGATGACAATAATAGCGGCGAAAAGTAAGCGGCTGCCGCGAGGAGGTAGGGCGGCTTCGGCTAAATACCAGGCAGTCATAATGGGAACAGCAATTTTCATTAATTCGGAGGGCTGAAAACGAAAAAATCCAAGATTTAACCAGCGTTGAGCGCCTTTTCCCACCTCACCAAATAACAGTACGGCGATAAGCATGGTGAGCCCAATGGCAAACAACCAGGGTGCCCAAAATTTTAAGGTAGCGGGGTTAATTTGCGCGATAATAAGCATGATAATCAGGGCTAACGAGAGTCGGATGACCTGACGATTAATAAGCGCAATATCCTGGCCTCCGGCACTATAAAGCACCACCATGCCCATTGCAGAAAGAAGCAATATACCGATTAACAAAGGCAAGTCGACGTGGAAGCGATAAAAAAATCTCCGCCCTGCACTAATACGATTTTCTTCACGAAAATTCATGGCCGACGAACCGGTTTTCATACTCATCGAATGGCTTCTCCATTAATACGGGATCGCGTTGTGGGTTCTTCTTTTGGCAAGTTTAGTAAATATTGATCCATGACTTTACGTGCAATAGGAGCGGCCACTGAGCCACCACTGCCGCCATTTTCAACGATCAAAGCAACGGCAATACGTGGATTTTCAATAGGTGCATAACCGACAAAGAGGGCATGGTCTTGTAGTTTTTTGGCAATTTCTTCTTTTTTATATTCCGCATCCTGAGCAATGCCAAAAACCTGTGCGGTGCCAGTCTTTCCTGCGATGGTGTATTGTAACCTGCGCTTGATGCCTCGTGCTGTTCCATGCACTCCATGAACAACACTTCTCATTGCTTGCACAACCGTTTGCCAGTTTTTTTCATTAGTAATGGGCACGGAAGGTAAGCTCTTCATTGGCGTTTTAATGAGAGGGCTGTTTTGTTCATTTTGTATGCCATGTAGCATTTGCGGTTTAAAGCGCTTTCCTTGAGTCGCGATGGCGGCCGTCATGTTTGCAAGTTGTAACGGGGTGGTTAACATAAAACCCTGGCCTATGCCGGTGATCAGTGTTTCCCCGGGAAACCATGGTAAATTACGACTTCGACGTTTCCACTCACGTGTTGGATTAAGTCCTGCCAGCTCACCGAGTAAATCAATACCGGTTTTTTCCCCTAGCCCAAAGTAAGCAAGATAAGACGACATATTATCAATACCCAGGGTAAGCGCTAAATCATAAAAAAACACATCACAGGATTCGGTGATGGCTTTGTGTAAGTTGGTTGTTCTGTGTCCTTCTTTTTTCCAGTCACGGTATTTGCGTTCATCATTTTTTAGCATGTAATAGCCGGGGCAATTTAACTCATCATGTGGCTGTAACTCTTGTAGTTCCAGTCCCGCCAGGCCTACTACGGGTTTAATTGTTGAGCCAGGAGGATACTGACCACGTAAGGCACGATTGAACAACGGACGTTCTGCGGAGTCACTGAGTTGCCGGTAATTTTTACTACTAATGCCGTGCACAAATAAGTTTGGATCGTAAATTGGCATACTCACCATCGCTAAAACAGCGCCATTACGTGGATCAATGGCAACGAGTGCGCCATTGTTCTCAGCAAGCCCTTTTTCTGCGATAGCTTGAACTTTACTGTCGATATTTAAATATAAATTTTTTCCTGAAGTCGGTAGCGTTCGGTTAAGTACACGCAATGTTCGTCCTTGTGCATTTGTTTCAATGTGCTGAAAACCGACTTTGCCATGTAAGATATTTTCATAGGTGCGCTCGATACCGACCTTGCCGATGTGTGTCGTCGCACTGTAATTTGATGTATCGAGTTTTTTTAGTTCAGCTTCATTTATACGGCTAACATAGCCGACAGCATGGGCGGCAAGTTTGCCTTGCGGGTAGTGGCGTGAAAGCCGGGCATTGATGATAACGCCCGGTAGTTGGTGTTGTTGCACCGAAATTCTAGCAACTTCTTCTTCATTTAATCGAAAGCGCAGCGGTACACCTTCAAATCGTCTTTTTTGGCGTAAATTCTTTTTGAAACGTCTTATTTCTTCTGCTTTAATATCAACAAGCAGCTTTAATTTTTCTAATGTTTGATCTAAATCTATAACGTGTTCGGGAATAATTTCAAGTGTGAAACTGGGGAGATTCTGCGCCAGAAGTATGCCGTTGCGATCAAAAATGAGTCCACGTGTGGGGGCTATTGGCTGAATGCTAACGCGATTATTCTCTGATAATGTTGAATAGTATTGTTGGTTGCTGATTTGTAAGTAGACCAGCCGTATTAGTAAAAAAGATAATAAAATAAGCATTATTAGCGCAGCCACGAGTACCCGTTGGTTAAATATCTGGGTCTCATGAAAATGATCTTTGAGTTTCAGTTTACTATTAAAGGCCATGGCTTCTTAACAAATATTCAACATTAATTAATGTGGTAATTTCGTCTTATTTGTCGCATTAAGAAATAACCCGGTGGCCAGAATAGTGCGGTACTGATAGCGGGTAACATAATAGTGGTAAACGAAGGGGCTTCGCTTAGTAACCCTTTGATCCATAAAGTGATTGTTGCTTGAAAGGCGACCAGGACAAAAATAGTGATTGCTTGTTGCCACACAGGAAATACACGAATTTGTTGGTGAAATTTAATGGATAAGAAGGCAATGATTGCAAGGGTTAATGCATGTTGACCTAGTAATGTATCCGTTAATACATCCAGTACCAAACCTGAGAGCCAGCCAATCCCAACTCCGATACGGGTCGGTAAAGCAATACACCAGTATATTAATACGATGGTGATAAATTCGGGTCTTACTACCTGTAACAATGGCGGCAGAGGAATAATGGTTAAAATAAGTGCCGCAAGAAAGCTGATTAAAATGGTTTTGCCACCATGAACTTTTTTATCTTTCATGAGGCTTTTTTCTCTTGTTGCTTAGCTGGGTTAGATTCAATCTGGCATGGCGCGTCAGGGTTTGGTTTTGCTTTGCCACCTGGCCAAACGAGTAAAACTTCCCGGCTACGATAAAGATCGGCAACAGGTTCCGCGAGCACTTCAGCAAATGGCAGGCTTGGATCGATATTAATTTCAACCACCACTGCAGCGGGATAGCCAACAGGAAAGATACAGCCTAAGCCTGAAGTCACGAGTAAGTCTCCAACTTTAATGTCAGCATTATTTGGCAAGTGAGGAATTTCCAGACGGTTTTGATTCCCTGTACCTTTGGCGATAGCGCGTAGACCGTTGCGATTAACCTGAATGGGTAAGGCATGTCCGGGGTCAGTAATGAGTATTGCGGTACTGGACAGTGCTGAGATGTGGTTGAGTTTTCCCATAATGCCTTTTGCATCAACAAAAGGTTGTCCTGTATAAATGTCATCGCCAGAAGCAAAGCCCTTATTGATGGTGACTTGCTGCTTAAACGGATCCATGTCAACCGAAAGGAGCTCTGAAATTAAAATACGTTCGCCTGCTCGCTCTGATGATTCTAATAAATTTCTCAGGTGAATATTTTCTGCCTCGATAAAATTTAATTTTTGTAGTTGCGCGGTTAAAATTAAATTTTGTGTTCGTAAAGCAGTGTTATCTTCTTGTAAGGTTCTACGGCTGCTAAAACTGTCTGACGCCCACTCACCCACATTACCCGGAAAGTTCACAACATATTGTAATGGGTAAACTAACAGCGCAATACCTGCACGAATATTATTAACGTAGGTCGTGCGGTGATCCAGTGTCATTAATGTAATCGATAAAATGACAAGCAGGATAAGGCGATTACCTAAAGAAGGGCCCTGGATGAATAAAAGTTTAATAAGCTATTCCTCCAAAGAATGTATTTTTATGTATTATTTTTCTATAAGTGAGATATTTTACGACTCCCCCTTAAGTTTAAGGGGGGACAAGTAATGTTTACTCAGGACTAAATAAGTCACCGCCATGTTCCGCTATCATCTCTAAAGCCATGCCACCACCGTGTGCGACACAGGTAAGAGGATCTTCAGCAATAATAACCGGTAAGCCCGTTTCCTCCATAATCAAACGATCAAGATCATGCAGCAATGCGCCGCCGCCGGTGAGTACCATACCTTGTTCCGCTATATCTGAAGCCAATTCTGGTGGAGTTTGCTCCAATGCGGTTTTCACTGCACTGACAATACCGCTTAATGGTTCTTGCAAAGCTTCAAGAATCTCGTTGGAGTTTAAGGTAAAGCTTCTTGGAATACCTTCGGCCAGATTACGGCCACGGACTTCTATTTCTCTGATTTCATTGCCCGGGTAAGCGCTACCAATTTCTTTTTTGATACGTTCAGCAGATTGCTCACCAATTAAGCTGCCGTAGTTACGACGCACATAATTGACAATGGCATCATCAAAACGGTCGCCACCAATACGGACAGAAGCGGAATACACAATCCCGTTTAATGAGATAACGGCAACCTCTGTGGTGCCACCGCCAATATCTAGCACCATAGAGCCACTGGCTTCACTGATTGGCATTTTTGCACCAATGGCAGCTGCCATTGGCTCTTCAATTAAATAGACTTCGCGTGCACCGGCACCATTGGCTGATTCGCGAATAGCACGGCGTTCCACCTGAGTTGAACCGCAAGGAACACAAATTAAAACGCGTGGGCTAGGGCGGAAAAAGCGTGATTCTGAGTCATGCACCTTGCGAATAAAGTGCTGCAACATTTTTTCGGTGACGGTGAAATCAGCAATGACACCGTCTTTCATTGGGCGAATAGCCACAATATTAGCAGGGGTACGGCCTAGCATGCGTTTTGCGTCGGTCCCGACTGCAGCGATGCTTTTTGGCCCGCCGGGACCGCGTTCCTGTCGAATCGCAACTACTGAGGGTTCGTCGAGGACGATTCCTTTGCCTTTAACGTAAATTAAAGTGTTAGCAGTACCAAGATCGATAGAAATATCGTTTGAAAAAAATCCCCGAAGGCGTGAAAACATAATGATTGATTCTTATAGTTATTAAAAAGTTAATTAGAGTGCTACTTTAATTAATAAGGGCCAAATGAGCAAGCAGCCATTAGTGATTACTGGTAGAATTTGCCGAGCCCATCACAGGGCACCTTATACTTAGAGAGTCTTTATTTGGAGTTAAGTTCCTATGTCGCTGGATAAAAATGACGTCGAAAAAATAGCACATTTAGCAAGAATTTCAATTGCTGATAGTGATGTGCCCGGTTATGCCGAAAGTCTGAGCAATATTTTGAATTTAGTTGAACAAATGGATGCGGTCGATACTGAAAATGTGATGCCAATGGCACACCCGCATGCTGCATTTCAACGCTTGCGCGAGGATGTGGTCACCGAAGAAAATCAGCGTGAGCATTTTCAAAAAATTACTGAAAATGTGGAAAAAGGGTTATATCTTGTGCCTAAGGTTATTGATTAAATTCCCGAATAGCCTTTGTAATTAAGAGAAAGAACATCAAAAGAAATCGAAAGAGTTAAAGATATGCATAACAAAACTATTGCCGAATTAGCCCAAGGGTTAAAAAAAGGCGATTTTTCTAGTGAAGAACTCACTAAAAGTTACCTGGAACGAATCAAAAAATACGATACGGCGTTAAACAGTTTTATTACTGTAAGCGAAGATCATGCTTTGGCGCAAGCACGTGCGGCTGATGTGGCTATCGCAAAGGGCAACGCGACTGCGTTGACAGGCATACCGCTGGCGCAAAAAGATATTTTTTGTACCAATGGCATTAAAACGACCTGCGGTTCAAAAATGCTGGATAATTTTATCGCCCCCTATGATGCGACGGTTATCCATAAATTTAATCAAGCGGGCAGCGTGATGTTGGGCAAAACCAACATGGATGAATTCGCCATGGGTTCATCGAATGAAACCAGTTTTTATGGCGGCGTAAAAAATCCCTGGGACACAAAAGCGGTTCCCGGTGGTTCTTCTGGTGGGTCAGCTGCAGCCGTTGCTGCACGTTTAGCACCGGCATCAACCGGTACCGATACCGGGGGCTCAATTCGTCAGCCTGCGGCACTTTGTGGTTTGACAGGGTTAAAACCAACCTATGGCCGCGTTTCACGCTATGGCATGATCGCGTTTGCTTCAAGCCTGGATCAAGCCGGGACATTTACACAAACAGCAGAAGACGCCGCTTTAATGCTTAAAGTAATGTCGGGCTTAGATGAAAAAGATTCGACCAGTGTTGATAAAGAAGTACCTGATTTCAGCGCAAACTTAAATCAAGATTTGAAAGGCTTAAAAATCGGTTTACCAAAAGAATATTTTGGTGAAGGTTTAGATGCTGATGTTGCAAAAGTGGTTGAAGAGGCCATCGCTGAATATAAAAAACTCGGTGCAGAAATCGTTGATATCAGTTTACCTAACTCACACTTATCGGTTCCGGCATATTATGTGATTGCACCTGCAGAGTGTTCGTCAAACCTCTCACGTTTTGATGGCGTGCGTTTTGGCTATCGTTGTGATGAACCTAAAGATCTGGAAGACCTCTACAAACGCAGCCGTGGAGAAGGTTTTGGTGATGAGGTAAAACGACGCATTATGATCGGTACTTATGCACTATCTGCTGGTTATTATGATGCCTATTATTTAAAAGCACAAAAAATTCGCCGTTTGATCAGTGATGATTTTGTGGCAGCCTTTGAAAAAGTGGATGTCATTATGGGGCCCACCTCACCCGAAGTCGCATTCAAAGCGGGTGAGAAATCGGACGACCCCGTTTCAATGTATTTGTCCGATATTTATACCATTGCAACCAATCTTGCCGGTTTACCGGGAATGTCAGTCCCCTGTGGTTTCTCTAATAATATGCCGGTGGGATTACAAATTATCGGTAACTATTTTGATGAGTCGCGTTTGCTCAATGTCGCGCACCAATATCAACAAACAACAGATTGGCATATGCAAATGCCCGAGGCGTATAAATAAACGCAAAGATCGCAGAGACGCAGAGTTTATAAAGAAAGTTTTTTATTTTTTAATCTTTGCGTTCTCTGCGTCTTTGCGCCCTCTGCGTTAGTAGCAGAGCTGAAATGTTATAAAGGTTTTGAGGAAAGAATTATGGAATGGGAAACAGTCATTGGTTTAGAAATTCACACGCAGCTTGCGACGAAAAGTAAAATTTTCTCTGGCGCAGCAACAGCGTATGGCGCAGAACCCAACACTCAGGCATGTGCGGTTGATCTGGGTTTGCCGGGCGTGTTACCGGTGTTGAACAAAGAAGTGATAACGATGGGCGTAAAATTTGGTTTGGCGCTGGATGCTGAAATCGGCATGACTTCAGCCTTTGATCGTAAAAATTATTTTTATCCCGATTCACCTAAAGGATATCAAACCACACAAATGGATTTTCCTATTGTTGGTAAAGGCGCTTTAACGATTGATTTAGAAGACGGCACTAAAAAAGTCATTGGCGTTACCCGCGCTCATCTGGAAGAAGATGCCGGAAAATCTTTGCATGAAGACTTCCATGGTATGACGGGGATTGATCTTAATCGGGCAGGCACACCATTACTTGAAATTGTTTCTGAACCCGACATGTGTTCTGCAAAAGAAGCAGTGGCCTACATGCGTAAAATGCATTCATTGGTGCGTTACATTGGTATTAGTGATGGCAATATGCAGGAAGGTTCCTTCCGTTGTGATGCTAATGTATCTGTACGACCAAAAGGTCAAAAAGAATTTGGTACACGCACTGAATTAAAAAACATTAACTCTTTTCGTTTTGTTGAGCGCGCCATTAATATTGAAGTGGAACGGCAAATAGATTTGATTGAAGCAGGCGGTAAAGTTGTTCAGGAAACACGCCTTTATGATTCAGATAAAAATGAAACACGTTCAATGCGTTCGAAAGAAGAAGCCAATGATTATCGCTACTTCCCTTGTCCTGATTTATTGCCGATAAAAATCAGCGAAGAGTTTGTTGAGCAGGTTCGCGCCACTTTGCCTGAATTACCAGATGCAAAAAAAGCACGTTTCATAAAAAGTTTTGGTTTAAAAGAAGAAGATGCCGTGACGATCACAGGTAGCCGTGATATGGCTGAGTACTTTGAAACCGTTATGGAAAAATGCGGTGATACTAAACTGGCAACTAACTGGGTGATTGGCGAGTTATCGGGTTATCTTAATAAAGAAGATATGGATATAAGCACAAGTCCTGTAACGGCTGAAATGCTTGCATTGTTATTAGTGCGTATTAAAGATAATACTATCTCCGGGAAAATTGCGAAACAAGTCTTCGAGGCTTTATGGAACAGTAATGGTGAAGGTAATGCTGATGCAATTATTGAAAGCAAAGGCTTAAAACAAATCACGGATACGGGTGCTATTGAGGCCATCGTTGATGAGATTATTGCCGCTAATCCAGAACAAGTTGAACAGTTCAAAGCAGGTAAGGAAAAAGTACTTGGTTTCTTTGTTGGGCAATGTATGAAAGCTTCTAAAGGCAAGGCAAACCCCGGACAATTGAATCAACTTATTCGCGATAAATTGAAATAAATATATCACCGCAAAGACGCAAAGTTCGCAAAGAAAAAATTATTTTTTCAAAGAAATAATAATGCTGATTTTGTTGTGTAGTGTTTGAAAGGGAAGCAGTGTTTATGATTGTTTACCTTTGCACACTCTGCGTCTTTACGTTTAAGAAGCAATAAATTATGAAAGATACTCTGCAAAAATTTCTTTTTGAAAATCTCGCCGTACGTGGCGAACTTGTTCATCTTGATGCAAGCTGGCAGGCTGTGCTTGATAAGCATGATTACCCTGTTGCTGTGCGAAAAGTGCTGGGGGAATTAATGGCGGCGGTGAGTTTGTTGATAGCAACACTAAAATTTAAAGGCCAACTGATTGCGCAAATTCAAGGCGATGGACCGATAAGCCTGTTGGTTGTAGAAGGAACGAGTGAAAAAACATTACGCGCAACTGCATCATTAAAAGAAAAGGCTGATTTTAATACAGATAACCTTCAGGCACTTTTTGGTGATGCACGATTAGTGATTACATTAGAACCTGAACAAGGCGAACGCTATCAGGGGATTGTTGCATTAACGGGTGATAATTTAGCGGATGCATTAACGGATTATTTATTGCGTTCCGAGCAGCTTGATACCGGGATTTGGTTAGCTGCGGATGATAAACAAGCTGCAGGCTTGCTGGTACAAAAACTCCCTGAAACAGAAAAAACAAAATCAAATATTATTGAACTCTCTGATGTTGATGGTTGGAATCGTATTCAGCAGCTTTCATCGACTATCAAAAATGAAGAGTTATTAGAACTGGACGCAGAAGAGATTATCCATCGCTTATATCATGAAGAAGATATTCGCTTATTTGATGCTGAAGCGATCTCCTTTCGTTGCAGTTGCTCACGTCAGCGAGTCGCAAAAATGTTGATATCGCTGGGCGAAGCTGAAGTCAAAAGTATGATCAAGGAACTAACTAATATTGAAGTGGCTTGTGAGTTCTGCAATCAAAAATATAGTTTTGATGCAGTGGATAGTGAGCAATTATTTTCGCAGCCTGTATCACCAAACCCTTCAGGTTTAGTGCACTAAATTTATTGTGCCTTTTTTTGCTGCTCCGTGACTAATGGTAGCTCAATATAAAAGGTTGTGCCTTTACCTTCTATACTGTTAAATCCGATTTCTCCGTTAAATTTCTCAATAATAACTTTGGTGATCGCTAAGCCAAGTCCTGTGCCACCGGTGCTTCTGGTGTTAGATGAATCACCCTGTGTAAAGCGATCAAATATTTTTTCCTGAAAAATTTTTGGGATTCCTTTGCCGACATCGCTGATCTCTATACGGGCTACGTTTCCATCTTGTGTCACCCTAATCTCAACTTTTTCTCCTTTAGGCGAAAATTTTGCTGCATTAGAAAGCAGGTTATTCATTACTTGTGAAAAGCGAAGTTTATCAATCAATATTTTTTTATCGTCAAGATATTGGTTGATGATATATTCAACATTAAATTGAGATGCGTAGGTTTTGTTTGCTTTTATTGCTTCTTCTATTTCGGGCATAATTAGATTTTCTGTAAAGCTAAAGTCAAAATCTCCGGCTTCAATTTTTTTCATGTCGAGGATGTCATTTATTATGGTTAATAATCGGTCGGTATTATGATTGGCCATCTGTAACATTTTTGATCCATCTTCTGAAAATGGGCCGGCGACGCCTGCAAGAAGAAGTTCTAAAGAACCACGTATCGCTGTCAGCGGCGTCCGTAATTCATGGCTTACCGTTGAAACAAATTCACTTTTCATTTTTTCAATGCGTTTTCGCTCAGAAATATCCTGAATAAGGGAGGTGACGCCGATAACATGCCCTTCATTATTTACTAAAGCGGTATTAAACCATTCAGTAGTAATAATGTTTTTATCTTTAGTTATGGTGCTGATCTCAAAATGAGTTCCACCTTGTGCAGTGAGAAGTTGTTGCCAAATTTTATCTGCTTCACTTTTACCTGTGTCTGGAATGAGTATTGCATTTGGGTGTTCTCCTAACGCTTCTTCTTTAGAATAACCAAATATTTTTTCGGCGCTGGCATTCCAGTCTGTAACTTTAAAGTCTGAATCCCACTCAATAACACCTAAGGGGGTTTCCTGGGTGTGCAATAGATGTCTTTGCTGTGACTTTAAAAGTTCTTTTTCGCGTTCAGTTGCTTGCAATCGTAATAAAATATTTTGTTGTGTGTTTTTGTAAATTGTAGCGGAGCTTTTTAGCAAGAAAAAGAAATAGATTAAAATCATTGGAATTAAGGCTAAAGTCAAGCGGGTGTTTTCTAAACTTAAGCTGATTAGCAATGGTGCAAGGGCAACAATCGCATAGATTAGAAAATTATATTTTCCAAAGGATAAACTGGATAATGCCCCTGCACACATACCCAGTAAAACGAAGGTACAAACTAATTGGTAGATAGGATCGTTGGCTGGAAATAACAAGATGCCAGCAGCACCTAATATAAGGCCGGATGCAGATGAGCCTAATAAAAAAAACTTTCCCCATTTATAGATATTATTTGATGGCTGGGGACGGTGTTTATAAAAAAAAAGCAAGATAATACGAATAACAATAATAATGATAGAAGCAGATAGCCATGAAAATAAAACAACTTTTTCAATGACTTGCCATTGGAGGGCAATAAATAAAATGGAAACGACGACATTTGCTATGACGGCAGCAGGCATAGATGCATACAACAGCTTAACTTGTTCAGTATAAACTTTTTGATTCAATACATCCTGATTCATTATTCTACTCGCTATTAAGTCGATGTTTTAGAGCACTGAGGGCAATATGGATCTTTTTTTAACTTTAAAGTACGCCATTCCATTTGTAAGGCATCAAACATAAGGAGCTTACCATCGAGAGTCTCACCAATATCTAATAAAACCTTAATTGTTTCATTTGCCTGAATTGAACCGATAATGCCTACGACAGGTGATAGTACGCCGTTACTACTACAGCTTGCATCAAGCTCGCCTTCATCTTTATATAAGCATCGATAGCATGGACTGGAAGGTGTTTTATTGAAAACACTTATCTGGCCTTCCATGCGAATTGCAGCACCCGAAATAAGAGGTGTTTTGTTTTTTACACAGTGTGCATTAGTTGTAAAGCGGCTGGAAAAATTATCTGTTCCATCGATAACAATATCTGCTGCTGCCACTTCTTTTGCCAGCTCTTTATCATTCAGTCTTTTTTCATAGCTTGTCACGTTAATATCAGCGTTCAAATCGTGAATGGTTTGTTTTGCTGATGCGACTTTAGCTAAGCCAATATCCTGAGTTCTATGAATAATTTGTCTTTGCAGGTTTGAAAGTTCCACCACGTCATCATCAACCAGTACAAGGTGGCCCACGCCTGCGCTGGCGAGATACATGGCAACCGGTGAACCAAGTCCACCGAGTCCAATAATTAATACACGAGCAGCAAGGAGTTTTTCCTGACCAACAATATCAATTTGCGGCAGCATAATTTGCCGACTGTAGCGTAAGAGTTGTTCGTCATCCATAAAGCGAAGGATAAAGATAAATGGGGATAAAAGAAACAAAAATTAGTTGGCCACGAAGGGCACAAAGAACACCAGGATATAAAATTTTTTAACAGGTTGGAGGGCTCTCGAAATTTAGAGCTCCCTGTCATTGCGAGGAAGTACTGAAAAACAGACGTTTTTTAGTGCTGACGTGGCAATCTCATTATAATTTTTGAAAATATGAGATTACCGCAGTTACTTTGTTCCTTCGCAATGACGTGGTTTTATTCCATTATTAAAGGGGGATAAAGCAATAAGACTTCCCTGCACTTTTAGCGAGCCCTGTTGTTAATATATTATGTTTTTCTTCGTGCCCTTGGTGTTCTTCGTGGCGATATTTAAAGGTAATCTCGCCAGTGCTCTGGTCGTTTATCGCGACAGCCGTGCGGTAGTTTTTGGTAGCGGTTAATATAGGCTTCACGTGTGCAGTTTGATTGGCCATCGATACAGCCCAGGTTGGCTCGCTCTGTATCTTCGGTATAGCGATAAAGTGCACGTTTGATTTTAATCAGCAAGTTGTTATCAAGATGAAAGCCGACCGTGCTGAGGAGTTCTTCGATATCTGCCAGGGTGAAAAAACGCAGGTCATATTTAATAATAAGGTGAGTTTCGGAGAGCACATCTGCCGAGATAATACCCTCAAGATCGATGAGCATTTGGCTTGCTGTAGATGCTTGATATTCATCGTCATGTAATGGATTAAACATAACATCGCGCTGCTTAGTGAAATTTGTCATTCATCTCTCCTCTTCTATTTAATCCTAACCTTAATCAGAGAAGGGTCAATAGCAAAAAGAGATTTAGTTGATTGAATTCTTTTATATTATCAACTGCTAATATGGCCAACAGATACGCGGGGAATGTCATTATCGTCTTTGACATTTTTAACCTTGTTGAAGCCCGCAAGGTTTAATAAATTACAAACAGGTTCGGCTTGGTTGAAGCCATGCTCAATCAGTAAAATGCCATGTTGGGTTAAATGCACCGGACTGTTTTTTATAATAGTTCGGATGTCATCCAGACCATCTTTTCCTGAGGTTAGTGCAGACAAAGGTTCAAAACGCACATCACCTTGTTGCAGATGTGGGTCATTTTCTTCTATATAAGGTGGGTTGCTGACAATTATATCAAATTTTTTATTTTTTAATTTAGCAAACCAGTTACTGTGAATGAACTCAATATTTGAAATTTTATTATTTTTTGCATTTTGTTTGGCCACATCAAGTGCGGCAAGTGATTGATCGGTTGCGCTGATAAAACAAGCAGGACGCTCCATGGCCAAACTTAAGGCAATAGCTCCTGTGCCTGTGCCTAAGTCTAAAATTTCCCATTGCGATTGATTTGGAATTAATTCAAGTGCAAGTTCAACTAAACGTTCGGTCTCGGGTCTGGGAATTAAAGTATCTGTTGTGACTTTTAAGTTAAGAGACCAAAAGCCACGCTCACCTAAAATATGGGCAATCGGTTCACCGCCAGCCCGTCTATTAACCAGTTTTTCAAACTGAGTAGTTTCATCCGACGAAAGCATTTTTTCCGGCCAACTGTGTAAGTAGCTACGCGGCTTATCTAAAACAAAACAGAGCAACCATTCACAATCAATCCGGCTTGAATCCGATAAGCCGGATAAGCTTTTAGCCGCCGAGCTTAAAGTACTTTTAATGTCTGGCATCGGTTTTTATTCATAATATTATTTTGTAATACAGAGTATATGTTATTGCAATGATTATACGCTAGGATAGATACTTCAATTTAGCGAGGCTGCTAATGCAATTGATTCAACAAAAGCGATTTCACAGAACGCGTATGACAATCTACAGCATTCTTGTTTTGTCGTATATGTCTGTTTATTTTCATCGCATGGCACCGGGGGTTGTATCGGCAGAGCTTATGTTGAGCTTTCAAACCTCTGCGGCTGCATTAGGTTCATTGGCCGCGATGTATTATTACATTTACACCCTTATGCAAATTCCTGCCGGTGTATTAGCGGATACCTTGGGTAATCGTGTATCAGTGACCGCGGGTAATTTAATTGCCGGGGCAGGATCGATTATTTTTGCGATGGCAGAAAGCATTGAGTTTGCTGCCTTTGGCCGCTTTATGGTCGGGCTGGGGGTTTCAGTTATTTTTGTTGGTTTGATGAAAAATAATACGGTGTGGTTCAGAGATAGGATCTATGGTCTGGTCGCCGGTTTTACTATTTTAATGGGCAACCTTGGCTCTGTTCTCGCTGCTAAACCGCTGTCTGCTTTATTAAATATTTGGTCATGGCGAGATATTTTTATTGCGATTGGTTTAATGTCGATAGTGCTTGCGATATTTACACTCATTTTTGTTCGTAATCGTCCGGAAGATGCAGGCTTTCCTTCCGTGCGTGAAATGGACGGTATGTCATCACATGCAGAGCGTCATCAACATTGGATCAAAGATTTAATCAAGGTGATTAAAAGTCGCGTGGTATGGCCGGGTTTTTGGGTTAATTTTGGTATGGCCGGCGGCTTATTTGCTTTTGCCGGTTTATGGGGCATTCCATTATTAAGAGATAGTTTTGCCATGAGCCGTGACCAGGCATCGCTTTATACAACGATTACATTGATCAGTTTAGCGGTCGGTACCTTGCTCGCCGGTTGGACTTCAGATCGCATCGGTTTGCGTAAACCGGTTATTTTAATCAGCGCAATGGTTTACGCGCTCTCCTGGCTGGGGTTAATTTATCTGCCATGGCAACCGGGATTATTTGCAATGTTGTTATTTGCTTTAATCGGATTAACCAGTGGTGGCTTCGTTTTAACTTATCCTTGTGCCAAGGAAGTTACACAACCTGCATTATCCGGTATGGCCATTAGTTTAGTGAACACCGGATTATTTTTAGGCGCTGCAATTGTGCAACCTTTGTTTGGCTGGATACTGGATCTCGGTTGGGATGGAAAAGTAGTGAACGGAGTGAACGTGTATAGCTGGCAAAATTATCAGTTTGCCATGCTATTGATGTTTGCTTTTGCTGTCATTGCTTTTATAGCGGCAACACGAATAAAAGAAACGGCTTGTCAAAATTTAACCTTGAAATAGTATTTACAATATCAAAGATAAGCAGTGGTCGTTAATGTACTGCTTATTATTCTTCAGCCATTGCCGCGAGTAAGTCTGCCTGATGTTCGTTGATGAGTGGCTCGATAACATCATCTAATTTACCCTGCATCACTTCATCAAGTTTATACAAGGTTAAGTTTATTCTGTGTTCGGTTAAGCGGCCTTGCGGATAGTTATACGTCCGGATACGTTCAGAGCGATCCCCTGAGCCGACTAAAGATTTACGTGTTGCTGATTCTTCGCTGGCGGCTTTGTCTTCTTCAACTTGTTGCAGTTTTGCCTGTAAAACCTTCATCGCTTGTGCGCGGTTTTTATGTTGTGAGCGTTGATCCTGACACTCAACAACAATACCAGAAGGAATGTGGGTTAAACGAATTGCAGAATCCGTTTTATTAACGTGCTGACCACCGGCACCGGAGGCACGGAAGGTATCAACTTTTAAATCACCGCTATTAATTTCTATGGTATCGATTTCATCTGCCTCAGCCATAACAGCGACGGTACAAGCGGAAGTATGTACCCGGCCTTGTGATTCTGTTTCCGGAACGCGTTGCACTCTATGACCGCCTGATTCAAATTTTAATTTTGAATAAGCACCCTGACCAACAATGCGAATAACCACTTCTTTATAACCACCATGATCGCCTAAGCTTTCATTAATGAGTTCGACTTGCCAGCGTTTTGATTCAGCATAGCGGGTATACATTTTGTATAAGTCACCGGCAAAAATAGCCGCTTCGTCACCACCTGTACCGGCGCGAATTTCCAGAAAGATATTTTTGTCATCATTTGGATCGGTCGGCAGCATAAGAATTTGTAATTCACCTTCGAGCTTTTCAAGACGTTCTTTAGCGTCCTTAAATTCTTCTTTTGCCATTTCCTGCATGTCTTTGTCATCATCTTCAAGCATGCGTTTTGCTTCGTTAAGATCATCCATAGTTGATTCGTAATCATTAAAACAACTAACCACAGGTGTTAGCTGGGCGTGTTCTTGTGATAAAGCGCGAAATTTATTTTGGTCCCCAATAACATCCGGACTTGAAAGCAGATGATTAATTTCTTCCAGGCGTTCGGCCAGACTTTCTAATTTATTGTGTATGGAATCTTTCATTTTTTAAAATTAGTCTTCTTGAGAGTTATAATTAAGAATTTTTACTATTCTGGATTTTTACGATTCGGGTTCAAGCTTGAAAAGTTCACGCGCAGTCTCGAGCATTTCTTTGCGACCAGAATGTGCAGCCTGATTTAGTTGCGCGCTGGGCTCATGAATGAGTTTGTTTGTTAAGGTGCGTGCTAAGTCATTCATGACCTGTTCAGGATCTTTTCCTGCTGCCAGTTGTTTTTGTGCAGCTGCAAGCTGTTCATCGCGCTTTGCTTCAGCTTGTTCACGAAAAGCGCGAATGGTATCTACGCCTTTTAAGGAGCGCAACCAACCCATAAAATGTTCAACCTGGTTAACAACAATTTCTTCTGCCTGAACGGCGGCTTCTTCGCGGGACTGGCGGCCCTCTTCAATCACTTCGTGTAAGTCATCAACGGTATAAAGGTAAACATCATCGAGTTCACCCACTTCGGGTTCAATATCGCGGGGTACTGCAATGTCTACCATGAACATGGGGCGATGCTTGCGTTGTTTCAGGGCGCGCTCAACTGCACCTTTACCCAGAATAGGAAGCTGGCTCGCAGTAGAAGCAATAATAATATCAGCTTCAACTAAACGTTCTGGCATATCTGATAAGGCAATGGCTTCCGCTTCAAATTTATTAGCTAATGTTTGTGCACGCTCAACCGTTCGGTTGGCCACTATCATATTGTTTACACCCTGATTGGTAAGATGTTGCGCAACGAGCTCGGTGGTTTCTCCTGCGCCAATCAATAAAGCGGTGTGCTTCGATAGGTCGGCAAAAATACGCTTGGATAAACTCACAGCAGCAAAAGCCACGGAAACGGGGTTTGCGCCAATCGCGGTATCGGTGCGCACCTGTTTAGCGACAGAAAAAGTGTGCTGGAATAAACGGTTCAGTTGGCGACCAAGCGTACCTGCGTGGCTGGCAGTATTATAGGCATCTTTTATCTGGCCAAGAATTTGTGGTTCACCCAGTACAAGTGAGTCTAAACCGCTTGCGACGCGTAAAATATGCTGAACGGCCTCATTATTACTGTGTAAATAAATATAAGGTTCAACGTCCTCTTTATTGAGTTTGTGGTACTGGCAAAACCAGTTGAGTAAACTGCTGATGTCATTATCGTCGTTTATATTGGTGTAAAGCTCGGTGCGGTTGCAGGTCGAAACAATGGCCGCTTCACTCACATCGCCATTTCCCAGGCACTCGTGTAGCGCTTGTTCCATTTTTTCGGGCGCGAACGCGACTTTCTCGCGAATGGCCACGGGCGCTGTTTTATGGTTAATACCGAAGGCTATTAGTGTCACAGTTGATCAAATCACATCAAAGTTGGTGAAAAACTTGCAGAATCCGATATTAAACCATATATAAAGGTATATCGAAATTTGTCCGATAATTAGTTTACCAGATCAAGTTAGCTGCATTGAGCGGCGTATTATAAAGGTAAATCAACAAAAAGTCGGTTATAGTGGAAGCAAGATGACAAAGAAAAGACAAAATATGAGCCGCTGGCTCGTTTTAATCAGCATTTTCTCACTTCAAATGAGTTGTGCGGTTAATCAAACCCCTGTTGAGCCAAATTCAGCTGTAAAAAAATCGACTGAACAGGCCAAAACAGCGATGGACACTAAAAAGTCTGTCGCCGTTAGTGTAAACAACACCAAAAAAACCGCTAAAGCCAAAACACAAAAGTCCTCTGCGCAGGAACAAAAAACACAAACTGAATTATCCGGTGAGGTTTTGTACTACCTTTTCTCCGCTGAAATTGCCGCTCAGCGTGGCCAAATTGCGCTTTCTGCTGCACTTTATACTAAAGCGGCAGAGGTGACGCGTGATCCTCGTGTCGCCCAGCAAGCAACCAGAGCAGCTTATTATGCCCGCGATAATAAGCGTGCAATTGCATCCGCCACATTATGGAATGAGTTAGAGCCTGACAATATTGAAGCCAGACAAGTGCTTGGTGTTTTATTAGTTCGCGTTGGAAAAACAAAGGATGCGGTTAAACATTTCGAATATGTTCTAAATAATGGAAAACAGAGTGAGCGGCAACGGTTTATGCTGATTACATCACTGCTTAGCAAAGAAAAAGATAAACAAGCAGCGCTTGCGGTGATGTCCAGGTTATTGAGCAACCGGGAAAATAATCCCAATGCACTTTATGCATATAGTCAGTTAGCTTTTATCGTTGGTCATTTAGATGCTGCTTTGGCAACAGTTAAAAAGGTCATTGAGTTACGACCTGAATGGACTGAAGCGCATATATTACAATCGAATATTTTTATTCGTCGGGGCGATAAAGCGAGTGCTCTCTATGTACTAAAACAAACTGTAGAAGCACAACCGGATAACGCTCAACTTAGAATGTTTTATGCGCGAAATTTAGTGGATGCACAACAGTTTGATGAAGCCGTTAAGCAGTTTGAATTATTAACAGATGACGAAAAACTTGAACATGAAGCGCGCTACGCATTAGGTTTGTTAGCGTTACAAATGAACAAGCCAAAAAAATCAGAAGAATATTTTCACCGGTTGCTTGAAGATAAAAAGCATGTTGCATCATCGCAATATTATTTGGCTCAATCTTTTGAAATGCAAAATGAATTAATTAAAGCGATTGAACATTATAAAAAAGTTGGCAAAAACCAGTATCGCTTTGAAGCAGAGTTGCGTATGGCGCTTATTTTAGCTAAACAAGGGCAAGTAAAAGAGGCGCGTTTGCGTTTGCAAAACATGAGCCCCGATTCACTGGATAAAGAGTTGCGCGTTTATCTTACCGAAGGTGAAATATTAAACACGGTTAAACAATATGAAGAAGCATTAGAGTTATATGACGAAGCGTTACAGCAACTACCTGATAATAGCCGTTTGCTTTATGCACGGGCATTAATGGCGGAGAAATTGGGTAAAATCGATTTAGCGATTAAGGATTTGGAAGGTATTGTTAAACGTGAGCCAGATAATGCGCAGGCATTAAACGCATTAGGTTATACCCTGGTTGATAAAACGAAACAGTTAGAGCGTGGACTTGGTTATATTAAAAAGGCGTTAAAACTGGAACCAAACGATGCTGCGATTCATGACAGTATGGGGTGGGCTTATTATCGTTTAGGTCAATATGATTTGGCATTAAAATATCTCAGACGTGCTTTTGAAAAATTAAAAGATGCTGAGATTGCGGCTCATTTGGGAGAAGTGTTATGGGTTGCCGGTGATCGGGATGCCGCACAAAAAATTTGGAATACCGCTCTGCAACAAAAACCAAATGATGATTTATTATTAGATGTTATGCAAAAATTTACTGAATGAAAAAACTACTTTTTTTACTGGCAGTTATTTCTTTAACCGCTTGTACCGCCACCCCGCCACCTAAATACGTAGCTGATCCCAATAAAACATGGGAGCAGCGAAAGCTTGATTTATCTGCAATAAATAACTGGGTTTTAAGTGGACGTGTTGCCATTATCAATGGCGATGAATCCTGGTTTTTAAGTATGGACTGGCAGTTTCATGATAATAAATATATTTTAGATTTATCCGGCCCTTTTGGAGCAGGTCATGCGCAGTTAACGGGTACCAGTGAAGGTGTGATTTTAGTCGACGCCGATCAAAATTATTTTTATGCCGACAGTCCCGATCGCTTATTAGAAGAAGTGACCGGTGTGCGCATGCCGGTGAATAGTTTGTTTTATTGGATACGCGGTTTACCCGATTGGAAGATTAAAAAAGAGAAACAAAAGATTGATCTGTTTGGTCGTTTGCAACAACTGGAGCAAGATGGCTGGCGTGTTCGTTTTAAACGTTACGTTGATGTTTTAAAGCGTGAATTACCACAAAAAATCTTTATCGATGGACACGATTTGACAGTAAAAATATTTGTTGATGAGTGGGATTTAAAAAGTAAAAAATTTACGACTGAAAAAGAAGTAAGCTAAATGCAGGCACCTTCAACAGAATCACTAAAACGTCGTCAAACATTATCAGGCTTAATGAAGTTGCTTGCAGTTATTGGCTTTATTCTTATTTCAATTCCTTTTTTTTCAAGTTTTTCTACCAACTCTACGGATGAGAAACAGAGTTCGAAATCAAACTGGGTGATCACTATTCCGGTTGCTGATTTAGTGAAGGGCGAGATTAAAAAATTAGCCTGGTTAAATGGTTTTGTTTGGGTTTATGCGCGAACAACAAAAGACATAGAAGCTTTAACCGCGGGTCGCTCTTTATTGCGTGATGCCGACTCTGCGTATAGCGAGCAACCTGATGGCATGCAAAATGATTTTCGTTCAGCAAACCATCAGTTTTTTGTTTTTATTCCCCGGGAAAATAAAAAAGGTTGTCAGGTGAGCCTGAGCCATGACGATGAAAATGTATTATTTATTGAGCCCTGTTTTAGTGCTCAGTATGATAGTGCCGGACGAATATTAAAAAATAGCGGTCATAAAGAACAACAAAATCTCGCTGTACCAAAACATATTATTGAGGCGGGTATATTGAAAATTGGTGTTTGGACACCAAAAATATAATGAATAAAAATATAACGATTTCAGCGCCTGCAAAATTAAACCTTTTTTTGCACATTACCGGTCAACGTGAGGATGGTTATCATCTGCTTCAAACGGTCTTTCAGTTTCTGGATTACGCAGATACGATCTCTTTAACATTACGCGAGGACTCGCAAATCGTGAGAACCTTAGAATTAGAGGGGGTGCCGGCAGAGGATGATCTCGTGGTGAAAGCAGCCAGATTATTGCAAGCACACTGTGACAGTCCCCTTGGCGTGGATATTGCGGTTGAAAAAAGACTTCCCATGGGTGGCGGCTTGGGCGGTGGCAGTTCAAATGCGGCTTCTGTTTTGGTTGCTTTAAACCATTTATGGCAGTGCGGCTTGAACCAGCAGGAATTAATGACGCTGGGGGTGCAGCTAGGCGCGGATGTTCCCGTCTTTATTTTTGCGCAATCGGCATGGGCAGAAGGGGTTGGTGAGCGTCTAAAACCGATAGATTTACCTAAAAAGTGGTTTTTGGTGCTAAAACCGCAAATAAATGTTTCAACAGCCAAAGTTTTTGCTCATCCGCAATTGCAGCGAGATTGTTCAACCATTACAATACGCGACTTTCTGCAAGGGCAAACGCAAGTGCAAAATGTTTGTGAAAACCCGGTCAGAGATATGTGTCCTGAAGTTGATCAAGCATTAAAGGATTTGGCCAAATACGGTGAGTCCAAACTTACAGGAACCGGCGCATGTGTATTTGCTGCCTTTGATGACAGAAAACAGGCTGAAACAGCATTTTCTGAATTATCAGGAAAATGGGATGGTTTTGTTGCCGAAGGCATGAGCCAGAGCCCATTAAAAGAATTTTTTCCGAATGGCTAAAAAGAGCTTTTCGGATACAGCAATCAATTGGGGTATCGCCAAGCGGTAAGGCACTGGATTTTGATTCCAGCATTCCCAGGTTCGAATCCTGGTACCCCAGCCATATTAAAAGTAGTTTACTTGCTATGCACGGTAAATTACTTAAAAGAAACAAAGTCTGGAACAACCAGGATGAGAACCGAAAAGGTTCGATAAGCTTATGGAATAAGCTTGAACGGTGAAGGCCGATCCGAAGGACAAGGGCGATAAGCCCGCAGTAATCCTGGTACCCCAGCCATATTTAAGTCACTGACTTGCTATACACAGGTCAGTTACTTTAGAGAAGTAAAACTGGAACAACCAGGATGAGAACCGAAAAAGGTTGACCAGAACGTGCGAAGCAGGTTCGGGGAATGCCTGATGAAATGCCAAAGGCAGTTCTGAGGTGCGATAAGCTTGCCGTGCAAGCTTGAACGGCAACAGCCAACCCCTTCGAAGATGGGGTGGAGCGCGTAGCGCGACATAATCCTGGTACCCAGCCATATTAGATGGAATATCTGTTTTACAGGTGTTCAAATTAAGCTGAATTTATAAATACTCAATCCCCAGGGGGATAATGTGTCCTACGGCAACATGATGGTATTTGCGGGTAACTCAAATCCGCAGCTGGCAAGTGAAATTGCCAAGCGACTGAATATGCCTTTAGGCAATGCGATTGTTGGTCAATTCAGCGATGGCGAAGTCATGGTTGAAGTGATGGAAAATGTCCGCGGTAAAGATGTTTTCATTGTTCAGCCAACGTGCGCACCAACCAATAAGAATTTAATGGAATTATTGGTGATGGTCGATGCCATGCGTCGTTCATCTGCTGCACGGGTAACGGCTGTGATTCCTTATTTTGGCTATGCCCGTCAGGATAGAAGACCCCGTTCAGCGCGTGTGCCCATTACTGCAAAAGTTGTTGCGCAAATGGTCAGCACGGTAGGTACTGATCGTGTATTAACCGTCGATTTACACGCTGATCAAATTCAGGGTTTTTTCAGTATTCCGGTTGATAATGTTTATGCTTCACCTATTTTGTTAGGTGATATTTGGCGCCAAAAGTATGACAACCTGATGGTTGTCTCACCTGATGTGGGTGGTGTGGTGCGTGCCCGCGCTTTAGCCAAAAGACTGGATGATGCCGACTTGGCGATTATCGACAAACGTCGTCCACGCGCTAATGAAGCAAAGGTCATGAACATCATTGGTGATGTAAAAGATCGTACTTGTATATTGGTCGATGATTTAGTTGATACGGCAGGAACATTATGTGCCGCGGCCTTAGCGTTAAAAGAAAATGGTGCAGAAAAAGTGGTTGCCTATATTACGCACCCTGTTTTGTCAGGTCCTGCTATCGATAATATCAGTAAGTCAGCATTAGATGAGTTAGTGGTAACGGATACGATTCCATTAACAGCAGAAGCAAAAACTTGCACTAGAATTCGTCAGTTAAGTATTGCTGAATTGCTGGCAGAAACAATGCGCCGCATCAGCAACGAAGAATCGGTTAGTTCGTTATACGTAGATTAACAACGAACTAAACGCGATGAGCTTTAAAGTTCATCAGGCGGTTTCTTTTGGTCGCAAAAAGAAACCAGAACAGCAGATTGATTTTCGGTCTGTTTTATTAATGTTAAGCAGATAACGAGAAGTTAAAGAAAAAGGCGTAAAACAATGAAAAAGCGGAGTGCACAATAAGTGCATGAGCATTTTGAGTTGATTTACAACGGAGTAATTTATCTTCGCAGTATCTGCGACTTGGAGAAATATCATGAGTATTAGTTTTAGTGTTGAAGCAGAAACACGTACTGACCTGGGGAAAGGTGCGAGCCGCCGCCTGCGTCATACGGAAAAATTTCCTGCTGTTGTATACGGTGCAGGTAAAGATCCTGTTTCATTAACAATCGATCATAAAAAATTCTTACATAGCTTAGAGAACGAAGCTTTTTATTCTCATATCTTAACTCTCGTTATTGATGGGAAAGATGAGCAGGTTGTATTAAAAGATTTACAACGTCACCCGGCAAAAATTGCAGTAATGCATGCGGATTTCTTACGTGTTAGTGCCAATGAAAAACTGCATATGAGTGTTCCATTACACTTTGTGAATTCAGAAGAAGGTCCTGGTGCTAAAGAAGGTGGTTTGGTTACTCACAGCATGACAGAAGTTGAAATCACATGTTTACCAAAAGACTTACCTGAGTTCCTGGAAGTTGATTGTTCTACACTAGAACTTGATCAAAGTCTGCATATGTCAGACATTACAGTACCTGCTGGTGTTGAGATTGTTGAATTAGCGCATGGCGAAGGTCATGATCAACCTATCGCTGCATGTCATATGACACGTGGTGCTCAGGAAGAAGACGAAGACACTGCGGCAGCTCCAGAAGCAGCAGCAGATGGTGAAGAGCCTGCTGCTGAATAAGCTCGCAGACTTCTGAATCTCACCGGAAGCCGGCGTTGTCTCGTGTATCTTTAATTGTCGGTCTGGGAAATCCCGGATCGGAATATGAGAAAACACGGCACAACGCCGGCTTTTGGTTTTTAGACGAGCTGGCTCGTCAAAAAAATATTAGTTTTAAAGCTGAAAAAAAGTTTCATGGAGAAACCGCGCGTTTCAAACATAACGGCGAAGATGTCTGGTTGCTCAAACCTACGACCTTTATGAATCTTAGCGGCCAGGCTGTTCAGGCTTTGGCGCATTTTTATAAGATTAATCTTGATGAAATTCTGGTTGTGCATGATGAGCTCGATTTACCCGTCGACACAGCAAGATTAAAAAAAGGTGGTGGCCACGGTGGGCATAATGGTCTGCGTGACATTGCGAGTAAGATGGGCGGCAATAATTATTTACGCCTACGTTTAGGTATCGGCCATCCCGGTGACAAAAACAAAGTCACAAACCATGTATTAAAAAAAGCCTCTACTGATGATCAAATCAGTATCGAAAGAAATATTGAACGTGCTTTAAATGTCTTGCCTTTGGTTATCGAAGGTGAAGTACAAAAAGCCATGAATGAATTACATGCTGATAAATAAAGAAAGTTATGCCACGAAGGACACAAAGAAACATCTTGAATTTAAAATTGTAGGTTAGCTTTTACGGAATAAAAAGCAAATAACAAGGAGGTTATGTATGCAGGATTGTACTGATGAGTTAATTCAGCAGGTACTTGGCGCTGCTATTAAAGTTCATAAAGAGCTTGGTGCTGGGTTATTAGAAATAATTTATGAAAAAGCATTGGTGCTTGAGTTAAAAAGAAACGGGCTTAGTTGCAGAACAACAAAAGTCTGTTTCTGTTGCATACCTTGGGAATGATTTAGGTATGGGGTTCCGTGCTGATATTGTTGTAGAGAATCAATTAGTTTTAGAATTAAAGTCGGTTGATAGGTTTTGTGATATTCATATTGCTCAACCTATAACATATTTGAAATTATTAAAAATAAAACGAGGTTTTTTACTGAACTTTAACTCAGTAAAACTAACACAAGGAATTAAGAAGATTTCAATTTAACTTCTTGATGTTTCTTTGTGTCCTTCGTGGCTAAAGGAACTTATTATGGGTGTAAAATGTGGCATCGTCGGCTTACCTAATGTCGGCAAATCAACTTTATTTAATGCGCTGACTAAAGCGGGTATTCAAGCTGAAAATTATCCTTTCTGCACGATTGAACCGAATGTCGGTATTGTACCTGTACCGGATCCTCGTCAGGATAAATTAGCAGAAATTGTAAAGCCTGAAAAAGTAATTTCAACCACAATGGAGTTTGTGGATATCGCAGGTTTAGTTGAAGGCGCATCAAAAGGTGAAGGTTTAGGTAATAAGTTTTTAGCCAACATACGAGAGACAGATGCCATTTGTCATGTTGTTCGTTGTTTTGAAGATGATGATGTTGTGCACGTAGCGGGTAAAATTAATCCTTTAGATGATATTGCTGTTATTGATACCGAGCTTGCGCTTGCGGATATGGATTCAATTGAAAAAGCGATTCATCGTTATACCAAGGTTGCGAAATCGGGTGATAAAGAGGCAAAAGCAAAATTAGTTGTTTTAGATAAAGTAAAAGCACAACTTGATGAAGGCAACGCGGTTCGTGCTTTAGATTTGGATGAAGATGCACAGGCAATGTTGTACGAATTTTTTTTACTGACCAATAAACCCACTATGTACATTGCCAATGTTGCTGAAGATGGTTTTGAAAATAATGAAATGTTAGACAAGGTAAAGGCGCATGCTGAAGCCGAAGGCTCCGCTGTTGTTGCGGTGTGTGCTGCCATGGAAGCTGAAATGGTTGAGCTGGAAGATGGCGATCTTAAAGAATTTCTGTCCGAGCTGGGTTTAGAAGAACCGGGTTTAAATCGTGTGATTCGTGCAGGTTATGCCCTACTCGACTTACAAACCTATTTTACTGCGGGTGTAAAAGAAGTACGTGCCTGGACGGTAAAGGTTGGCGCAACAGCCCCCGAAGCGGCGGGTGTCATTCATACTGATTTTCAAAAAGGGTTTATTCGTGCAGAAGTCATGGCCTATCAGGATTTTGTCGACCATAACGGTGAGAGTGGTTGTAAAGAAGCAGGTAAATTACGACTGGAAGGAAAAGACTATATCGTACAAGATGGCGACGTAATGCATTTCCGTTTTAATGTATAAAATTATTCATTTAGGTGGCGTTGTCGGCGTTTCAAAGAGCATTCAAAATGCTGAAGAAGGTGGATATTTAAATGCGGCGTAGCACAAGAAAGTACTATAACGGCTATTCACTACGTGTCAATTACGTTTCCCCCTTTCTTTGTGCTTTGCCGTCAGCCACCTGGCTGAATTAGTATTTATTTTTTGTATATTACTGTATAAGAATAAAAATTCTTTATTAAATAAAACCTTCAAAAGGCTCAACAGTAACAATATCTCCTTTATGAACAGGACCATCATCGTGAGCCAGGATGATAAAACAGTTAGCCTGACTCATTGAATTAAGAATCCCGGAACCTTGTTGTCCTGTACTGCGAACTGTTGGCTCTCCATTCTTATTGTTTGAAATAACACCACGCATAAATATTGTTCTCCCTGGTGTTTTTTTAAAGGCCTCGCTGCTAGGTAGTTGAAACTGGAGGCGAGGTTTGGCTTCAGCACCTGCCATCATTAAAATTGCCCTTTGTACAAATTGATAAAAGGTCACCATTACGGCAACAGGGTTTCCTGGTAGTCCAAAGAAAAAAGCATTTTTTATTTTTCCGAAAGCCAGAGGGCGTCCTGGCTTCATGGCGATTTTCCAAAATTTTATTTCTCCCAGTTTATCGAGCGTCTCTTTTACAAAATCAGCTTCACCCACCGATACACCGCCGCTGGTAATAACCACATCAGCATTGTCAGCGGCCGTTTGAAAAGCCGACTCTATATCTTCTTTACGATCAGCAATAACGCCCATATCTAAAATATCTACGTCTAAGCGGGATAGCATGCCATAGAGGCTGTAACGATTGCTGTCATAAATATCACCATCTCCGAGTGCTTCTCCAATGGAACGTAATTCGTCCCCGGTAGAAAAAAAGGCAACACGTAAACGCCGGTGTACTTTTATTTCCGAAAGCCCCAGTGATGCGATAACTCCAAGTTCGGCAGGCATGATTTTTTGACCTTTACGTAATGCGACCTGTCCAATGGCTAAATCTTCACCGGCCTGCCGGACATTTTGCCCCTTGCGATGACAGCTTTGTATACTAATGATGTCATTAGTTCGCTCAACATCCTCCTGCATTATTATGGTATCAGTCCCCTCTGGCATCATGCCTCCAGTCATAATACGTGCGCACTGTCCTTTTTCAATTTTGCCATCATATGGTTGGCCGGCTAATACTGTGCAGACTACAGTAAGTTTGGTATCGCTATTCGATACTATATCATCGCCATTTATTGCATAACCATCCATAGCTGAATTTGTATGTGATGGCACATTTATATTCGAATGAATATCTTTTGCAATATATCGGCCTAGTGCAGAACGTATATCTATTTTATTAATGCATGATATTGATTTGGTTTGTGATTCAATTAGGGCGCAAGCTTGAGTAACTGTTAAGTTTTTTTGGTCAGATACAATAATGGGCTCAGGGTTAGTCATAATGTTTATTTTAAGTTTATTTGTTGTGCGTTATGAGAGTTGAGTTGTATATAATTTATTATAAAGTTAGAAACTTGATCGGCATCATTGATGTTTAATTGCGGCAGGTCTCGTTGCAACTGTATTTTTTCATCTGTGGCGACAGCAATAATATTTTTATCCTTTGTATGAAGTAATGGTTTTTTTAAGGATGGTCTGTGTAATTCTATTTTAGAAAAAAATTCATCTTTAAAGCCTTCAACAAGTATCAGATCAAGGTTTTTATAAACAAGGTGTTGAAGTAGTTCGCTGAGTTGTGGTTGATTTTTTATTTCAGGCGTCTCGACCATCAGCGCCCATCGCTTATCGGAGGCAATAAGCATTTGTGAGGCACCTGCATGGCGTAGGGTATGACTATCTTTACCGGGATGGTCGACATCAAAGTTATGATGAGCATGCTTTATTACTGCTGTGCGTATGCCCTTTGCTTTGAGAAGCGGTAAAATTTTACTCAGTAAAGTTGTCTTTCCTGTACCACTATAAGCAGAAAAGCCGAGTATAGGAAGCTTCGTATCAATTAACATACGTTTTTATACTCTATAATTTTTGTTACGAGATTTTTAAGTTCGTCTGGCGTATTAATGTTCAATGATATATCACTATAATCAGAGAGATCTTCGAGCACAGTATGATGCTGCTTATACCAAAGATCAATTTTTCTGTCGCCATTATCCAGATAATTTTGCAGACTCTGTTGAAGACTTATATTGATAAGTGAAAATACAGGTTGCATACGTTGACCATCATGTACTACGCATATTTCAGCATTTTTCTTTATTAAGGTGGACAGCAATCGACTTGATAAGTTATCCGGGAAAAACGGGCTGTCACAGGGAATGCTGAGAATATATTGAGTTGTACAATTTTTCATAGCGCTAAGTATTCCCGCAAGTGGGCCATGAAAATCAAAGGAGTTATCATCACAAATTACCGGATAGTTGAATTTTTCATATTGTTCTATATGCCGGTTAGCATTAATAATTAAATGATTAACTTGAGGGGATAACTTTTCAATGATCAGTTCGACCATCGTCTTTCCATTAACATTGAGTAAGCCTTTATCCTGCCCACCCATGCGTTTGGCTTGCCCTCCAGCTAAAATGACGCCGGTTATAACATTAATATTGACTTCTTTTGTTATACTCATGGTTTTATTATGCATTAACCAGTTTCAATTTAGTAACTTCAAATTTACTTATGTTGTGCTTATTATTTGATGTTTTTAGGTGCTTATTTTCAAGCTGAAAATGTTGTTCTGCTAAATCTGTCGTGTGTGATAATTCATGGCTGGTAATAATGATTCCTATGCCTTTCTCTTTAAGTTTACATATTTGTTCAAAAATTTTATCTCTACCCTGGGCATCAACATTAGAAAATGCTTCATCGAGTAAAAGTATTTTTGGAGAAAGAATATATGCACGGGCGAGGGCAACACGTTGCTTTTCTCCTCCGGATAACATGCGTGCATTGTTATTTTTGATATGTTTAAGACCGGCCCATTGCAAAGCTGTTTTGGTTAACTCGATTATTTTTGTTTTAGAAAAACCTTGTCTGCGCATACCATATTGAATATTGTTTTCAACGCTGGCATCAAACATGAGAGGGGTTTGGTGCAAATAAATTATCTCTTTATGTATTTGTTTACAGGCTGTTTTCCAGTTTAGCTTATTATCTTTAAAGTAGACCTCAACGTTGTCCGGGGGTTCTAATCCTGCCATAATTTTTAATAAAGTAGATTTGCCGCTACCGTTTATGCCGCTGAGTAAAGAGCATTTTCCAGATTCTAGGGTAAGATCGTCTATGTTAAATAATAAATTCTGATTAAAACTTTTTCTTAGCGATTTATAGCTTATTTTAAAGGTGCTCAAATCATTTCTCCCCGGCCTTGTAATAGACTAAGCGATAAGTTTAAGCACATCGCCATAACAAGCAAAACAAGACCTAAAGCAATACCCTGTGAAAAATCACCTTTACTTGTTTCAAGTGCAATGGCTGTTGGAATATTTCGGGTGTAGTGAAGAATATTGCCACCAATCATCATAGAGCACCCGACCTCAGCAATAATACGACCAAAACCGGCTATTAAAGCGGCCAGAAGTCCGAATCGTATTTCATAGATCACGGTGAACATGGCTTGCGTAGGTGTCGCCCCCAGGGTACGGGCGGTTTCCCATATTCGGCGATCAGAAGACTGAAAGGCGGTATGGCTCATAATTAGTATAAGTGGCATACAAAGAATAATTTGACCAATAATCATGGCATCCTGGGTAAATAGCAATTTAAGGTCACCCAAGGGGCCATTACGAGATAATAAAATATATAAGGTTAGACCAATAACGACAGCAGGTACTGAAAGCAAAGTATTGAAAATATAAATTAGTACCCGTCGACCGTAAAAACGGCGGTATGCCATAATAAAGGCAAGTAAAATAGCAATAGGTGAAGCCAATAAAATCGCGCGGAGTGAAACGCTAAAGGAAATCCCGATAATATTCCATAATTCAGGCTCTCCTGTGGACAACAAATAAAGTGCGTGCGCAGATGCTGCACCAATGCTTTCCATTATTATTTACTTAGGTGGCTTGTTCTGATGGCCATCGGGGTAAATAAAACTTTATTATTAATTTTGTACTGGGCAATTTTTTGCTGTGCAAAAGGTGAGGTTATCCAGGCAATAAATGACATGCCTGCGGCATAATGAATGTCGTGATATTTTTCAGGATTGACAGCAATAATACCATAGGGGTTGAATAAACGTTTATCGCCTTCTACTAATATTTTTATCGATGAGTGAGAGCGTGATGATAACCAGGTTCCTCTGTCTGTTAATGTATAAGCAGATAATTCATTACTTATTTGTAAAACTTTGCCCATACCCTGACCTGCTTCACGATACCACTCTCCGGAAGGCTTTAGTTTTGCTATATCCCATAAAGCGCGTTCTTTTTTATGCGTACCTGAGTTGTCACCTCTGGAAATAAAGAGGCTTTTATTCGCCATTATTTTTTTTAGCGCAGCCACACCGTCATGGCTACCCAGAATTCCAGCAGGATCTTCTTTAGGGCCCACAATGACAAAATCATTATACATTACGCTACGATGGTTAACGCCATGGCCATCACGTATAAATTTATTTTCTGCATCACGTGCATGAACAAACAAAACATCTGCGTCACCGTCTTGTCCCATGCGCAGGGCTTTACCTGTTCCAACAGCAATAACATGAATTTTATGACCGCTATTTTTTTCAAAAAGAGGGATTAATACGTTTAGTAGTCCTGAGTTTTCAGTGCTCGTCGTTGTTGCTAATCGTATTGTATCTGCATATATGGATGTGCTTACATACAAGAGAGCGATCGATAATAGTATATGGGCTTTTTTCATGATTATTCACTATATTTTTTATACTTAAAAGATGGCAATAAAATAGCAAATCTTATGCCATAGACTTTTTTTTATCAGGACATAGGGATATGTCTGATTTTGTGCGGTTTTATAATAAAATAAAAGATTTCTAATATTGGCTGAGTAGACAATATGACGCATAACAGTGTTGTTTGGGTCATATTGATACAGTTAAGTCGCTGTAAAGGTATATATTGTTTTTATTTTTCCAAAACAGGTGAAATGTTATTATTTACAGATTATGATTATTTTCCTTAAACTTTCATCTTTAATTAGTCAAAATTAAAAACACATAAAAGGATAGCCGAATGTCTGGTACAGCAAATAATAGTGAGGTTTCCGAAAAAATTGTAGAGCACTCTATTGTCACAAAATATTCTGGCTCATCAATTTTAATTGTTGACGATGAGTTAGGCATGCGAAATTTTTTACAAAAAAGCCTTATTCGAGAATGTGGACTTATTGAAGTTGCTGATAGTGTTGAGTCTGCTGAAGTATTACGGCAGCGCTGCCATTTTGATTTAATTATTATGGATATTAGGTTGTCGGGACAATCGGGAGTGCAGTGGGCCCAGGAGTTAAGACGGAATGGCATTCATACCGACGTTATTTTTATGACGGCATTTGCTGATATGGAAACCGCTATTCAAGCATTGCGAACGGGAGCAGCAGATTTCATATTAAAACCCTTTCGGGTTGAACAAATGTTGTCTTCAGTGAAAAACTGTCTGGAAAAGCAACGCTTAACCCGGGACAATTTTGTTTTACAAAGACAGCTTGAGCAATATTATGAAATGGATGGAATGATAGGGGCGAGTGAAGCCATTAAAGACGTTTGTAGCATTATCAAAAGAGTTGCTCCAACACCAACGACATTATTAATTGAAGGGCAGTCCGGAACAGGTAAAGAACTCGCAGCGCGCGCTTTACACGAATTTAGTACAAGGAAGGGCGCTTTTGTTCCCATTAATTGTGGTTCGATCTCGCCTGATCTACTAGAAAGTGAATTGTTTGGCCACATTAAAGGTGCTTTTACGGGAGCACACCAATCCCGACAAGGTTTGTTTAACTATGCCAGTGGTGGAACAATATTCCTTGATGAAATTGGTGAGATGCCGTTAGCGATGCAGGCAAAGTTATTGCGGGTCTTAGAAGAGCATGCAATTCGTCCGGTTGGTTCGGAGCGTGAAATATCAATTGATGTCCGAATAATTGCTGCAACAAATCGCGATCTGGAAAGTGAAGTTGAAAAAGGCCAGTTTAGAGAAGATCTTTATTATCGTTTAAACGTTGTATCGATAAGGATGCCGGCATTATCAGAACGCAAAGAAGATATACCGCTTTTAGCGAAATATTTTTCTGAGACACTTTCAGCACAATTAGGGGTAGCTGCTATTCCATTCAACCACCAAGATCTTATAGGTTTACAGTCGTACAACTGGCCAGGCAATATCCGTGAATTAAAGAATATTATTGAGCGTTCTCTTTTATTAGGGAAAACACCTTTAAACTGTATTAATAAAAGCTCAACTGATATTAATAATAAAACCATGGAAATGGATTACCCTGATAACTGGTCAAT
>Ga0316206_1000753_pt1 | contig 37168 bp, 66 predicted proteins | sample 6monthpyrite_MG_FD_204942 | JGI IMG/M metagenome (GOLD analysis project Ga0316206, IMG submission 204942) | Microbial mat bacterial communities from mineral coupon in-situ incubated in ocean water Damariscotta River, Maine, United States -... | ecosystem: Environmental > Aquatic > Marine >...
TGACTGACCGAAAGCTGCGCGAATATGCGCAGGCTGAAGGGCTCAACCTGTCGAAGACGTTCATTGACGAGTTCGGGCAAGCTGTCCCACAACCTTCGACAACGGACGAACGTGCGCTGACTGCTGACTCGCTGATGCGACTCACCGGCAGGCACATCGACGACGTGTCGTTGGACATGGGTGTCCCGACCGACTATGTCCGACGTGTCGTCGATGACTACAACGAGTTCAAGGAGGACGCGATCCTCTACGACTTCACCGATATGCTGTCGCGGTTCGTCAACGAGGCTACCTTGCCCGAGTTCGACTTGCTGATTGTTGACGAGGCGCAGGACCTGTCCGCGTTGCAGTGGCGCATGGTCGAGAAACTCGTCGATCATTCGAAAGACGTCTACTACGCGGGCGACGACGATCAGGCGATCTACGCGTGGGCAGGAGCCGACATTGAGCACTTCCTGCACCTTGACGCAGACCGCGAAGTCCTGCCCACGTCCTACCGATTGAAGTCGGGCGTGTTCGATGCGTGCCAAAAAGTGATCCGTTTCTGCGATGATCGGTATCCGAAAGATTGGCAGCCGCACGCGCAAGGCGGTGTCGTCGAGCATACGAACGAACTCGACAAATTGGCCGACGACATGCGCGAAGGGTCCTGGTTCCTGCTTGCGAGGACGAACTCCTTGGTTCGATCAATGACTAAGTTCGCACGCGACCGCGGCTTTGCATACTACTCACCGACGAAGGACGGAATGCAATCGTCCGTCGCTGTCGATCCTGTGCAGGCCGTCCTGATCTACGAGAACCTGCGTCAAGGCAAACGTTTCGAAGGCGACAAAATGCGTCTTTGCTGGGCACACATCGCGCCCAAGCTCCGCCCGGAGTCTGCGCCTGTGTTCGATCCCACCCACGACTATGGTATAGACGACCTCTGTGCCACTGGCTTCAAAGCAGACGCGAGCTGGCTCGAAACTCTTGTAATGCCTCGCCCGTTGCAGTCGTATATCCGAACGCTGCGGGCCGAAAAGGAGAGCTTGGTCAAGCCTCCGCGCATAACGATCTCGACCATTCACGGCGTCAAAGGTGGCGAAGCGGATAACGTTGTTGTCTGGCAGAAGCTCACCAGCCTAACCCACAAGACCTGGATCGGACCCGTGGGAACACAATACGACCAGGAGGTGCGCGCTTTGTTCACCGCAATGTCCCGCGCGAGGGAGCGACTGATCTTCCTGGACGCAACAACAGCAAAACAGTATCACGTAGAAAGGATGCTCAGATGACCTTACAAATCCTACTCGACTGCGACGACGTTCTCCTGAACTGGATCGGAGGTTTCCGTCAATACGCTGCGACGCGATTGCAGCGCACAGTTACCGGTGACCCTGATTCTTGGCAGATGGGTGCGTGGCTCGGTACGACTGACGAGGTCGCGCTCGAGCTGGTTGAAGAATTCAACGCTTCGGTGCACTTCAGCCGCCTCGTTTCCGTTGACGGCTCGCAAGACGTCGTCTACCAGTGGATGCTCGATCCCGACGTCCGCCTTCATGTGATCACGTCCTGCTCGTCAGACCGTCAGACCGTGAAGCTTCGCCGCTCAAACATCGCGCGGGTTTTCGGGGAAGACACGTTCGACTCGATCCACTGCCTCGACCTGGGGCAATCGAAGCTCAAGATCCTGCAATCGTGGAAACGCGGTGCGGTGTGGGTGGAAGACAACTACAAGAATGCGTTGCTTGGCGCAGAAGCCGGTCACTCGGTGTTCATTCGCAAGCGTCCGCACAACGCGGAATTCCAGGATCTGCACGACGACCGTCTGACCTGGTTCGAAACCTGGGAGCAACTTGAGGAGCTGATTGATGCCCTATCGTTCGACTAAATCCTACCCCGACCTGGGGCCCGTCGCCTATCGTCAATGGCGGGCGGACAGCCACTGCAATTTGATCCACGGCTACTCGCTGTCTTTCAAATTCACCTTCGAGTCTGACGAACTCGACGTCCGCAACTGGGTCGTCGACTTCGGGAGCCTGCGCCCACTGAAAGAGCTCTTGGAATCGCAATTCGATCACACGTTGCTGGTGGCCGAGGACGATCCAGAGATTGAGTGGTACCGCGAGGCACACAACCGCAAGATCGCGCGGGTCGTCGAGCTCCCTGCGTTGGGATGCGAGGCAATCGCTGACCTGGTGTTCGAGTTCACCGTCGAGTGGCTCAAGGAAGCTGGCTACGGTGACCGCGTTCGCGTCGTCGAGGTCGAAGTCATGGAGCACGCGAAGAATACCGCGATGCGGCTCGCCTAGACTTTTTTCGGGTGCAGGTAAAATAATACTTGCACCCGATGCAAATGGGTGTATAAGCGATTTATAGCAACGGAGACCACTGACATGACCGCAACATCCTACGACACCTACGCCGCCTACTGCGCCGCACGCCGCGCGAAAGGCCTCCAGGTTCTTCCTTCGACGCTCTGGCGCGCCCTGAAGGAGAACAACCTCGCACTCGTCGAGCGCGCGCCGCTCAACGTTCCTGCAACCACCTGAAACACATCAACGGAGACTACCAATGACTCAATTCATCGCACATGCCGACACGCCCCGCACTTTCGCTGACAAGAAAGGCGCGACCAAAGCCATCAAGCGCGACCTCGCGAAGCACTTCGACGCTCACGGGGACACGCTCTTCGACACCGGTTTCGAAGCGAAGCAGACCCCGGACGGCCGTTTCGGCGTCGTGTTGTTCTGCGACCTGACTCCCGCGTCGGCTCAGAAACTCGTCGGCCCTGAGCTTGCCGGCTACGTGATCGAACCCGAACTGAAGGAGGAGCCTGTGAAGAAAGCCGCGCCCGAAACCCCTGCCGCGACGACGCCCGACGCGCCGAAGAAATCCCGCCGCAAAGGTCAGGTCACTGTCGCACCCACGCTGCCCCTCATTCAATGCCGCGAGGGGTCGAAGCAGCAGGCGATCATCGACGCACTTGCTGCCAACAACGTCTGGGACCAGCCGTTCAACCGCGACGACGCAGACGCGTCGCATCACGGCAACGCGTCTCTCGTCGGCGGCGCGACGCTCGAGGACCTGCGCAAGGTGTGCCTGAAGAAGGACGGCGTGACGCCTTGGGACGACAACTCGATCCGCTCGGCGCTGTACTACGACCTGAAAGACAAAGGCTATGGCACGACGACCCGCTTCGTCGATGATGTGCCGCACTACTCGCTCGTCCTTCCCGTGGGCGTCGATGCACCTTTGGCACCGAAAGGCAAATCCTGATAACGTGCTTGCACCCTTCAGGGCGCACCGCGTAAAGTGATCAAGCTGGCCGATCCTTCGGGGTCGGTCATTTGCGTGAAACGCGACGTTTAAACGTCGAACCTGTGATGGATAAACCAGGAAAGGAAAACCATCTTATGACCTCCAAAGCACTCGTCGTCCTGTCGGGCGGCCAAGACTCCACCCTCTGCCTGCATTGGGCACTTCAGCAAGGTTTCGATACCGTCGAGGCTGTCGCGTTCGACTACGGTCAGAAGCACAGCGTCGAACTCGAGATGGCCAAGATCCAGACCGACCGTGCAGGCGTCAAGCTCGAGATCGTCGAACTCGGCCCCATCCTCAAAGGCACGTCGCCGCTCGTCGATCCCAAGGCAAAGCTCGAGCAGTACGAGGATGGTGACCTTCCCGGTGGACTGGAAAAGACCTTCGTGCCCATGCGCAACCAGCTGTTCCTGACCATCGCAGCGAACCGCGCCTACGTGATCGGCGCGACGAACCTGGTCACCGGCGTCTGTCAGGCCGACTCGGGTGGCTATCCCGACTGCCGTCAGAACTTCATTGACGCCCTCGCGCAGTCGATCAACCTGGGCACGTTCACCGGCGAACCGGGAACCGTCAAACCGCTGACGATCCACACCCCGCTGATGAACCTCACCAAGTCGCAAAGTATCGGCATGGCTATGCGCATCAAAGGCGCCTACGCGTCCTGGTCGTACTCCCACACCGCCTACGACGGCGCCTATCCGCCCATCGGGTTCGATCACGCGACCGTCCTGCGTGCGCAGGGGTTCGAAGAAGCCGGCGTCCCTGATCCGCTGATCCTTCGCGCGGCCTGCGAGGGCCTCATGGAGCTCCCCGCGACTTCCAACTACGACGTCGCTCGCGACGTCACCGAGAAGGGTCCGAAAGGCAAAGCCAAGACCTGGACCGCTGACGAGTTCGTGGCACTCGTCGCGAAGGAAGTCGGTGCAGCATGAACCTCGACAAGAAAGAGGAACTGGTCCAGGGCATCCTTGATGCTCTGGGCGAGGAACGTCGTGAGGGCCTGTCCGAAACCCCCAAGCGCGTCGTCAAGGCGTGGCGAACGTGGTTCGGTGGCTACACGCAGGACGCTGCGGACATCATGAAAACCTTCGAAGACGGGGCCGAAGGCTGCGACGAGATGGTGATTGAGGTGGACATCCCGTTCTATACACACTGCGAACACCACATGGCGCCTTTCTTTGGCCTCGCGTCGGTCGCCTATATCCCAGACGGGAAGGTTCTCGGTTTGTCGAAAATGAACCGAGTCGTTGACCTGTTCGCGCGTCGCCTGCAAGTGCAGGAGCGTTTGACCAATCAGATCGCCGACGCAATGCAGACACACCTCCAGCCGAAAGGCGTAGGCGTCTTGCTTCGCGCCCGTCACATGTGCGTCGAGTCGCGCGGCGTTCAGCATCGCGGCTGCTCAACAACCACGAGCGCACTTCGCGGTGCGATCAAAGAAGAACCTGACGCGCGGATGGAATTCCTGACGCTCGCCAAAACCAACACGCCAATCTAAGGAGACCCTGATGGCATTCAAACCCCTTTCAAATCCCGACGATCTCGAGGCTTTGGGCTCGGGCAACTCGGGTTTCGATCCCAACCACGCGGAGCCCGCGGACGCGCGTTTCCTTGAAGTGTTCCCGAACCCGATGAAGCAGGTTGCCGGTTCGGCAATGATCCAGTTCGGCGGCTACGAGGACCCGAAGGAGTTCACGTCGCTCTGCCCGAAGACCGGACAGCCCGACTTTGCTCGCATCGTGCTCGAGTACGTCCCGGACGGGAAGTGCATCGAGTCGAAGTCGTGGAAGCTGTATCTCGGGTCCTTCCGCAATGCGCAGGAGTTCCATGAGGCCTGTGTCGCTCGCATCCTTCGCGATGTGGTTGCAGCCTGCGATCCGCACTGGGCCCGTGTGATGGGGCAGTTCACGCCTCGCGGCGGCATCTCGATCAACCCGGAAATGGTCTATGACCGGGAGATCGAACGTGCGAAGGCCGAGGCGGCGATGCCCGAGCCAACTTAATCAGGTGAGCGCCTGCTTTCACGATTGAAGGCGGGCGCCCATCGCGCTACAGTACGACGACCGAAACAACGGAGACCGACATGCCTTTGACATCCGCCCAAGACAATTTCCTCGCGCGTGCGAACCTTCCGGTCGCTTTGACCAACGATGCTGACGCGCAACGCGAGATCGCAGAAGCTGCCCTGAACTGGTACAACGTCCAGCGCGGCGGCATCGACGTCAACAACAGCGCCCACCAGCGCCTCATTGCAGCATGTGAGAAAGCAGATGGCTGAACGCGACTCCTTGGACAAGATCATCACGTCGTACTTCGCGACGTTCACCACCCAGGAGTTCACCTGGCGAGGCAAGACATATGGTCCTCGGGACCTTTGGGTTTCACCGGGCATCGTGCGCGGGTTCACCTGTCCCGCAGGATGCGGTGGCTGCTGCCCACGTTTCTCTCTCGACTACATCCCGAACCCCGACGAACCACACCCGCAGTCGTATTCGCTGACGCGTCGCCTCGTCGAGTTCGACGGTCGCGAGGTCGAGGTGTTTTCAGACATGCAGGACGACCACGACTCACCCAAGTGTCGGAACCTAAACCACGAGAACGGGCGCTGTGGCATCCACGGCTACCAGCCTTTCTCGTGCGACTTCGAGCTCTTGCGTTCGATCACGTTCGCCGCATCGGATAGAACCAACATCACGCAGAAGCTCTTCGGTCGTGGCTGGGCAATGATGCGAGTAGACGGTGAGCGTGGGGCGCTGTGCGAGATGACCCCTGCTGACGCGGAGACAATCGCAGACGTCCGTCGTCGGTTGACTCGACTCACCCGCTGGATGACTCACTTCGGCCTCGACACGTCTCGCGTCCGGATTGTGAGCGACGGCCTCGACGACATTGCGCTCAGCGGCAAAGGCTTCTGGGTGCGCGAACGCGAACAACAACTGGAGACCAACTGATGCACCTCTACATGTCCGGGACGCCTCGAAACGACCCATACCAGACGGTCGAGAACCGTATGAACACCCACCGCCTGTTCTCGATGCACGGCGAGTATGAGAAGCAGGTCCTTCGTTGGGTCTCTGATCTGCGCGAAGGCATCCTCGACGCAGAGCAGTACCTCAGGGCCTACCCGCAGCACATTGACCTGATCAAAGGCCGCGACCAGCGTCGTCGTGAGCAGCAGCGCGACTACGGTCGTCAATTCGATTGGGACACCGCCGAGGTGCTCGAGAACGTCTGCGAACGTTTAAACGGGCGACCTTACCCCAAGGCGATCCTGCTCGACTCGGGCGCGTTCACGGCCTGGAACAAAGGCGAGAAGACAACCGTTGACGACGTGAAGCGGAAGTACTCCCGGTTCATCGAATTGGCGGACGACCTGTTCGACGAGATCTGGGGCATCAACCTCGACGTGATCCCGGGCGAAAAGGGTCGCGATCCGACGTCGGACGAGCTCAAGCGAGCGACCGAGGTGTCGGACATCAACTTCGAGATCCTGGTCAAGGAGTTCGGGGACATCATCCTTCCCGTCTATCACCAGGGCGAAAGCGTCGAACGCCTCGCCGAGAACGTCGCGCAGGTCGATGGCAAATCGAACTACATCTGTGTCTCGCCTCGAAACGACCTTGCCGAGGGGATGCGTGTCAACTGGTCGCGTGACGCTCACGCGGAGCTCAAGCGTCGGTGGCCGCACATCATGACCCACGGCCTCGCGACGACGGGCAATCGCATGGTGCGCACCGTCCCTTGGTACTCGGGTGACTCCGCCGCTTGGGTTCAGCACGGCGGCTATGGCATGATCGACATTTTCCACGATGCGGATCACTCGTTCGGTCGCAAGCCAGACCCGCACTACATGAACTACTTCGTCTCGTTCGAGAACGTCGGTTACGACCTGTCCGCTGATGTGATCACGCCCAACGGGCGCGTTGCTGTCAGCGACCTGGGATTGAACGCGTCCAGTTCGATGCAAGAAATCGCTGACGCGTTCCTGGGGGCGGGCATACCGCCTGACAAGTTCCCCTTCGCAGAAGACACCGGGCATCGTCACGACCTGGACAAAGCATACTTCTCGCTCGGTGAAGGGCACAAGGCCTACATCCGCGAACGTGTCGAGTCCTACGGCTTCCCGTTCGAGGTCGCCATGTGGGACTCGCGCGTCAGGAACCTGATCTGCATGGGCGAGTTCGTCGCGTTCGCAGAGTGGGCGAAGACATCGACGAAAGACGCGGGGCAGACGTACTTGCTGGGTGACCTCTGATGAAGTGGTCGCCCGATCAGGAACGCGCGCTGGCCGCTATCAGCGCCTGGCTGAAGAACCCGGAGAAACCATGGTTCAGTCTCGGCGGGTATGCGGGCACGGGCAAGACGACCCTCGCGAAGCACATCGCAGAGGGCTTTGGCGGTGAGGTCAAGTTCGGCGCCTTCACGGGCAAGGCCGCGTCGGTCCTTCGCAAGAAGGGCTGCCCCAATGCGACGACGATCCACAAACTGATCTACCAGCCCAAAGGCTCGGTCGGTGAGACAGAGATTGAGGCGCTGCAAAACCTGATCCAGGACGAGGCGCTCAAAACTGATCCCGACGAGATGAAACTGTTCACATGGCGACGCGAACTCGAGCAGAAGAAAGCCGATTCCAACGCCGTATTCGAACGCAAGCAGGAATGCGAAATCCAGGAGGCGGACCTTGTTATCATCGACGAAAGCTCCATGGTCGACATGCGCATGGGTAAGGACCTTGAGTCCTACGGAGTCCTTGTACTGTATCTTGGAGACCCAGGTCAGCTGCCGCCAGTCAAAGGCAAGCCGCGACTCGGTCCGAATGATTTTGACTTTGTCCTTGAGGAAATCCACCGTCAAGCTGCTGACTCACCGATCATCTGGCTAGCAAACGAGGTGCGCAATGGCAACTCGATCCAGCTCGGTGAATACGGCGACGGGTTGGTCAAGCTGCTGCGCAAGTCGGAATGGAATTGGGAAACGATAACGGGCGCAGATCAAGTCATCACTGGTATGAACAACTCGCGGTTCCGCATCACGCGCGGCATGCGCAAGTTCATCGGGTTCGATGGCGTCTATCCGCTCGCAAACGACAAACTGATCTGCCGTCGAAACGACCACGACATTGGCGTGCTCAACGGCGTGACATGCAAAGCCCTCGACGTCGGCAAGAAGAAGGGTAACATCATGTACTTGCCAATCGAATACGATGGGCGAGACATCGGCGTCAAAATTGTTGATCCCGGGTTCTTCCAGGAGAACTATGGCGACCGCACGCATTACCCGAAAGGCGATGGTATTCAGCAGTTCGACTATGGGTACTGCATCACGGGACACAAGTCGCAAGGGTCCCAATGGAATCATGTCATCGTCGCAGACGACAAGATGCGCATCAATGACCGCGCCCAGCGCCAGAAATGGCTTTACACAGCTTTCACACGCGCCGAGGAGCGGCTGACGTATTATGTCTAGTGGTTCCTACATGAAGAAATGGCGGGTGGCGAACCCCGAGAAATGGCTTGTGTCGTCGTGTAAGCAGACAGCGCGAAACAAAAGGTTGCCGTTCGACATAACCCACGAGGATATCTCAATACCGACACACTGCCCAATTCTCGGTATAGAGCTTCGGATGGGCACAGAGGGGTTGTAAGCTTGCCGCGACGCAGCGCCTTCAATTGACAGAATAGTTCCTGAGAAGGGCTATATTCGCGGCAACGTCGTTGTGGTATCGTTCAGAGCGAACCGTATCAAATCAAACGCTACCGCTGACGAGATACTCGCTGTCGGTCGCTTCTACAAGGAACTTTTAGAATGAAGAACGCATTCCACGAGCACCTGGCACGCCAATGCGCTGTCGGGCGCGAAAAATTCGGTCCGAACGAACGCCGCGACGGTGTGCGCGAGCACATCCTGCAGGAGTTCGAAGAGATCGACGCCGCAGTCGATCAGAACGAGGTCGCCCTTGAATGGACAGACGTCGTGATCCTCGCAATGGATGGGCACTTGCGCGCCGTGCGCGAGATGCTTCGCGAGAAGCTGAAAGGCGCACCTGAAGGCCCTAACACAGACGCTCACGGTAACCTGATCGGGTTCAGCGGCGAGCCGACCAACGATTGCGTTGCAGGCGTCGCGTTGACCATGATCACAACGAAGCAGGGGAAGAACGAGCTCCGCGACTTCGGCGACTGGCGGGGTGCATCGGAAGACGAACCGATCAACCACAAGGCAGGTGACCATGACTGATCTGCGCACCCTCGTCTTCGACACCGAGACCAACGGCAAGCGCCCGAAAGGGCGTGACGTGCCGCTCGCTTTGGAGCCCGCGATCACGCAGATCGCGGCAATCCTGTTCTGGGGCCGTCGCCCCGTCGCGCACCTGTCCTGCTTTGTTCAGCCGTTGAACGGGCAAGGCCAGCCTGCGGAAATCCCGAACGAGAAGTTCTTCATCGACTCGGGCATCACGCAGGAAACGGTCGACGCTGTGGGACGTCCTCTCAAGACGGGTCTTGCAGAATTCAACCAGATGGTGAAGGTCGCCGACCGCGTCGTCGCGCACAACATTCAGTTCGACGACCCTGTGACACGCGGGAACTACTCGCGCATCGCGGCGCCTCAGCGGGAATACTGGGACACACCCAAATTCTGCACCATGAAAACCTTGGAGCCCGTCTTGAAACTGCCGGGCAAATATGGCTACAAATTCCCAACGCTCGACGAAAGCTACCGCGCACTCGTTGACCCGATGGGTTTTGAAGGTGCGCACGATGCCATGGTCGACGTTAAGGCCTGTGCCAAGGTGCTTTGGGCTGTCGAAGACGCAATTGCCGCCGGTGACGAGCGGTTCGAGGGACATCCTATCTGGCAGCTGCCCGAGAATTGGCCCGCAGAGTAACGGAGAAAGAAATGCAAGAAGCCTATACCAAAGTACGGCCCGCCTGTGACATGGCGGGCGTCCTGTCCGACGAGGCGTCGGTCGGTGTCGTCAACGGTCGCATGGAGGCCTTCAACAAGCAGTTGATGGTATCGGTTCCATGCGACCTTCCCGACTATTCTGTCGCAGTCGTGGACCTCGATTTTGCGTTGCGCAAAGTCACCGACCCGACTGTGAAAGTCACCGACGCAAACCTGATCCTGAAAGGCGGGGGCACGACGCGAGTCAAGCGCCTCGTCAATCGGGATCCGCTAAAGAAGCCGGACATCGAGACAGCGCCCATCGAAAACCTGGACGACCTAATGGGCGCAGTCGACGACGTTTTTGCGTTCACCGAGGGCGATCCTGCCCGTCCGTGGTCGGAAGGCGCTCGTTTCGACGGTAACACGGTCACCGCAACCAATTCCGTGATGCTGTGCCAAGCCAAGCTCGCGAGCTCTTCGGGGCTCGACGGTGTGACGGTATCTCGTGCGGCTCTCGCCTACATGCGTCAGAGACGCGAAGATCTGAAGGCGTGGGGCGTATCGGAACGCGGGATCATGATAGAATTCTCGGACGGGTCCTGGGCTGTCGCAGGTCGCATGGCGATGGAAATGCCCGACGCGGCGGTGTCCCTCGTTCAAACCGCGATCAACGATTGGGAGGGAATGCGTGACGTCGATGGCGAGTACCGCGGTGCCTTCCTTCGTGCAGCCGACTGGGCTTCTGAATTGATCAAGATTTACCCAGACCGTCTGTTGACGGGACGTCACTCGTCCGAACATGATGAACCCGCAGAGACCGAACTCGGTGACGCGGAAGAAGCAGTGTTCGCTGCCAAGTCGCTCGTCACCGTTATGGCGGTCGCTGCAACTGTCGGTTTCGACCGATATCCACGTCCCGTCCCGTTCACAACGGTTCGAGGTTCTCAGGGCCTAATCGCAGGCCGCACATCCTAGGAGGAAACAACGGATGAATATTTTCGCAAAACTCGCAGACACGCTCTTTGGTTCGAAGGAGCAGAAGACAGCCATCCCAGGCGCAATGGGTGATCTCCTCGCAACGATGGGCATCCACGAATTGGACCCGCACGTTCGTTCCGGCACACCTCTGAACGTCCTGCAAGGCTGCAAGAAGAAACTCGTCCTCGTACCAGGCGCATCGCGTCCCGCGTTCTCGAAGCGCGGCAAGCCCATCATGGCGAAGGACAAGCACGGGCGGACCTATCACGTCATGGAAAACTACGGCATCCCGTCGAAGCAGTGGAAGGCCATGCAGCGCGATCAGGAACGCAAGGCCCGCGGCCTGTCCTACAACGGTGAGCCGACTGCTGACCGCGACGCTCGCCGCGCAAAGATGGTGGCTGCATAATGTTCGGCAAGAACGAGATTGTTGGGAAGCGTCACTTCCCCGACGAGGACCAGCTCCTGGTCACGTCGTACTTCGTCACGTTGCAGGGGGAGGGTCCGTTCTCGGGCCTTCCTGCTGTCTTCGTGCGCCTCGCAAAGTGCAACCTGGCGTGCTCGTTCTGCGACACCTACTTTGACTCAGGCGACTGGATGTCGTTTGATGACTTGGACGCTCGTTTAAACGACGAGGTCTGGGACACACCGCTCGACTCAAAGGACTATGTTCTGGTGATCACGGGCGGCGAGCCAATGCTGCAACAGGCTCTGGGTCACTGGCTCAAGACGCAGGTCGGTAAATGGCGCAACATGCAGATCGAGTCGAACGGCACAGCGTTCCAGGTGATCGACGACGCAGTGACCATGGTCGTGTCGCCCAAGTGTCGCGAAAAGGCGCACCGCGCTGTCGCATACCTGAAGCCGCACCGCCAGATGATCGAACGCGCCGACTGCCTCAAGTTCGTGATGGGGGCAGACCCCACGTCGCCTTACTCGTCGATCCCGGATTGGGCGTTCGATTGGAAGCGGGAAACAGGTGGCGACATCTACGTCTCGCCCATGAACGTCTACAACCGCGAACCTCAGAAAGCGAAGACGGCCCGCAACAGCAACGAAACGACGATCCAAGGCCGTTCGCGCGTCGAGGAAGTCATCTCGTTCTGGGAACCCGGCTTGCTCGACCTTGAGTCGAACGAACGCAACCACCGGTTCACCGCGGAATACGCTGTCGCGAACGGCCTGCGGTTCCAGGTTCAGGCACACCTCTACGCCGGGATGGCGTAACATGGTCGGAATCGTCAACGGCGAATTCGATTTTGGTGGTTCGGTCAAGCCGGTCAAAAAGACCCCTGCCCAAGCAAAGAAAATCTTCGACGCGTCCGGCGCGTCGCAAGAAATCCCGGAAGGATACGCGCCTCCCGAGTATCGTTCGATTGAGGGCCTGAAACGCATCGCACTCGACATTGAGGGGCATGACCCTAATCTCGACGAGTTAGGCCCGGGCGCTCACCGACCTGAAGGCAAAGTAGTGGGCGTCGCAATCGGCTACTCAAAGAGAGACGCGGCGTACTACCCCACTTCTCATGATGTGGGCCCGAATGTCGAGGATCCAGACAAGTTCTACCAGCAGTTGGCTGACGAGGCGAAAGACTTCGAAGGCGAGATGGTGGGCGCCAACCTGCAGTACGACCTCGACTGGCTGCGAACGCGTCACGGCGTGGTCTTCCCGAAAGCCAAGTTCCGCGACGTGCAGATTGCCGCGCCGTTGCTCGACGAGAATCGCCTGACCTACAAACTCGGCGCGCTCGCGAAGGACGTCCTTGGGAAAGCCAAAACGGACGAGGACTTGCGTCGTCTATACGGGAGCGGGTATATCAAGAACATGCACCTGGTGCACCCCGCACACGCTGCTGTCTATGGCGCGGGCGACGTCACGTTGCCTTGGGAGATCATGGAGGAGCAAGAACGCCTGCTCGAGGCGGACGGTCTCACTGACCTGTTCCACCTGGAATCTGCGTTGTTCCCGTTGCTGCTCGAGATGCGTTCCGTGGGCGTTCGCGTCAACATCGACAAGGCGCAAGAGTCCTATGACGCTCTGAAGGAGGAGCAAGCCGAGATCGAAGCACGAGTGTCCGAGATGGGGCAGGCGCGTGTCGATATTTGGTCAGCGGAATCAATCGCGGTAGCGTATGAGAACCTTGGGATCGAATACAACAAAACGAAGACGGGCAAGCCGTCCTTCACCAAGGACTACTTCAACAGCTCGACCCATGAGATCTCCAAGCTGATCAACCAGGCCCGCACCAACGACAAGATCGCCGGGACCTTCATCAAATCCTATATCCTGGACGGTCACATCGACGGGCGTCTTCACTGCATGTTCAACCAGCTGAAGTCAGACGGCTCAGGAACGGTGTCAGGCCGCTTCTCGTCGTCGGGACCGAACCTGCAGAACATCCCGGCACGGCACCCGATCTTCGGTCCTATGATGCGTTCCATGTTCATCCCAGAAGAGGGTATGCGCTGGGGCTCGCTCGACTGGTCGCAAATTGAATACCGCCTCCTGGTTCACTATGCGTCGATCACGAAAGGCATTGACGCGTCCAACGCGGTTCGGATGTACCGTCAGGATCCCAAGACTGACTTCCACACGATGGCCGCTGAGATCGCGGGTGTTGATCGGAAGGAAGCCAAGGGCGTCAACTTCGGTGTTGTTTACGGGATGGGTGTTCCTACGCTCGCGAACAACCTTGGAATCACCGTTGACGAAGCCAAGGCGATCATGGCGAAGTTCCAAGACAACGCTCCCTTTATGAAGGGGATGCTTGATCGGTGTTCGAACGCGGCGAGCAATCGCGGTTTCATTCGCACGATCCTGGGTCGGAAGCGTCGTTTCGATGTGTTCGAGGTCAAGGTCGCAGGCGAGGAACCTGCCTACATTCGCGAACCTGAACTGGACGCGTTCTGTGAAGGCAAGCGCATTCGTTCGACACGTCGCGCATTCACTCACGCGGCATTGAACTCACTCCTGCAAGGCTCGGCTGCTGACCTGATGAAAAAGGCGATGGTCGAGATGTGGGATGCTGGTCTATTCGCGGAAGGCCTTTTGGTCCCACACCTGACAGTCCACGACGAGTTCAACAGCTCGGTGCCCGACACGAAAGCAGGTACTGAGGCATTCAACGAGATGCGACACATCATGGAAACGACGCTCAAGCTAGACATTCCTGTCCTCGCGGACGGAACGATGGGCGGCAATTGGGATGAAGCGAAGTGACCAAGCTAATGGATCCCGACGACCTGATGAAGGACCCGCCTCACTGGCTGTTCGAGGTCAGGCTAAACGACGAACCGCGGGCCCGTGTATTCGGGCCCCGGGAAAAGCACAACTGGGTTATGTGGCGTCTTTCTAAATACGTCATTGAGTCCTTGAACCATGGTACTGTAACAGTGAAACGGTACACCAACGGAGAATGGAGAGACGCAGATGACTGGCGCAAGCTTGCACACTAAATACCGGCCCGCAACACTTGACGAGGTCGTGGGTCAAGATCACATCATGGACGGCCTGCGCAAGACGCTGGCTGAGGGCGAGCAACAGGCTTTCCTATTCGAGGGGCCCAGTGGTACGGGAAAGACCACGCTTGCGCGTATCTGCGCAAAAGAGCTGGGTTGCGCCGAAGTGATCGAGATCGACGCGGCATCCCACACGGGCGTCGATGCGATGCGAGAGGTTGCTCAGCGAGCGAACTTCGTTTCGATGGATGGCGGCGGGAAAGCATTCATCGTTGACGAGTGCCACAGGCTGTCGCGTCAGGCGTGGGAGTCGCTCCTGAAAGACATCGAAGAGCCGCCCAAAGGCGTTTACTGGTTCTTCTGCACGACCGAAGGCAACAAGATCCTGAAACCCGTGCGCACGCGCTGCCTGCCTTACGCGTTGAAGGACGTCCCTTGGCGCAAGCTGCTCGGTCTCCTGAACAAAGTAGCGAAGGACGAAAGCCTCGACGTGCCCGAGGACGTCCTCGACGTCTGCGCGGAAGAGGCTGACGGCTCACCTCGTCAGGCATTGGTCAACCTCACCGCGACGAAGCATTGCACAGACGTCGAAGACGCTCGTGCTGCGTTGAACCGGCTCGCCGGGACCAAGGAGGCGTTTGACCTCGCGCGGATGATCGTCAAAAAGGACTACCAGTTCAAAGATGCCTGTGCGCTGCTGAAGGCTCTCAAGGACGTACCGCCCGAAGGTATTCGGCACACCGTTCGCGCATATGCGACGACGACGATCCTGGGCTCTCCCGACAACACATGGGCACGCGGCGTCCTGATGGCTTTCGAGATGCCCTGCGTCGATCAGAACCAGATCAGCGACATCCTGTGCCGCCTGATCACAATGGAGAAGTGGAAGCGATGAACGAGAAATGGCACCGACGTTTCCTCGCCTTGGCTGCGCAAGTCGCATCCTGGTCGAAGGATCCCAGCACCCAGGTCGGGTGCGTCCTCGTCAACGACAAACTGCAAGTCGTCGGCATGGGCTACAACGGCTTTCCGCGAGGCGTCGCGGACGGTGCAGATCGCTATGCTGATCGACCCACGAAGTATGCCATGGTCGTTCATGCAGAGGCAAACGCAGTCCTGAACGCTGTGGGATCAACGGACGGTGCTGTCGCATACGTCACCCACAAGCCTTGCGCATCTTGCTCAGGTCTCTTGATCCAGGCGGGCATCCGCTCTATTATCACCTATCCGACCCCCGTGGGTCTCGCTGAACGTTTCTCGGACAGCTTCGCTGTTTCCGACACGATGCTAGGCGAGGCCCAGGTCGGGTTCCTTGAACTGGAGACACCTTATGGGTAACCGACTCCGTATCGTCAAACGATACAACCACCTCTCGCCCAAGGCGGGCATCGAAGAGGCGGACGTCGTCGAGATCGAAGGCGGTGCAGAAGGTGCCGCCATGTTCGTTTCGAAGATCAATGCCAACAGTCGGATCGACTATGAGATCATCGACTGGGAGGTCGCGCTGATCACGAAGATGGAAGGCCCTGAAGTCATCAAGAACGAGACGGGTGGTGCGACGGGCAAACTGATTCTACCTTGATGCGTCGTTGACAAATGCGTGAGCGGTTCGCATCGTTCACGCATCAACTGCAATCAACGGTGCTTACCATGTTCACTTTCAGAATCGCAAACGGGATTTCCAACCGACTCACTGTTCAACCCTCAGCCGAGATACTCGACGTGTTCCCGGCAAACTGCTCAGTCACCATGCTGTGCATTGATCGAACGATCTACCTAGAGCGCTCGTCGCAAGGCAATTGCGAATGCCTTGAGGGGCAGCCATACTGCAATCCCGACTATCCACGCGCTATCCGTCGCACGATACAGCACACCGACCTTCCCGCGTTCACCGTTGACGAAGCCGACTTCGTTCTCGTTGACGACATGTTCTCCTGGCCAATTCCACCCGATCACGAATTGCCTTGGTCGAAACTACCTCCGCGCAACAACATCGAAGCAGTCGTCCGCGACCAACTCTCGCGCCGTGTCGCGTCAGCAATTCGCGCAGACGTTGACCTTCGCACCGTGCAGTCGCGAGTGCCCAATTGGGCCCGTGGAATCCTGCACGCGTCCGAGTGGATGCGCATCATGACCGGGCACGTCGTTTAAACGAGTTGACACCAGGGGTGGGTTCGCGTATAAGCCAGTTATAGCAACCGACAACAACTGGAGCCCATCATGGCACGCATCACCAAAACTGAGAAGCGCACCTTCACCACAATCGACGAGGCCGCACGGTTCGTCCGCAACATAGACGGGCGCGTGAGTTTCGCGGTGAAGGTCGAGGCATTCCTGCCCACCGAGAATGACCGCGGTTTCCCGGGAATGACCTTCCTGTCCGTTTCGCGTCGTCAATTCATCGAAGTGATCCATGGGATGGGCAAAACCTTGGTCGACAAGCGCGGGGGCAAAATTGTCCTGCGCATCGACGCGAACGAGGAATACTCGACCTCACGCGCTCACGTCTCGCTGTACTGAAACCCAATCAACGGAGAACTGACATGGCACCTCGCAAACGGAAAGCCCCCATCAAAACCCGCGAAGAATGGCTGCAAGCCTTCACAACTCACGCCCGCAAGGAATTTGCGCGCCACGGATACAAGATCCCAAAGGTCCGCGTGTCTGTCGGGTTCACGTCGAGCGGCGCACGCGGCAAAGCCATTGGCGAATGCTGGCAGGGCGAAGCTGTGGAAGACAAAGTCGTCGCGATCTACATCGACCCGCAGCTGGGCGACGCGTCTCGCATCGCAGACGTCCACACTCACGAACTGATCCACGCCTGCGGCATCCGCGGGCACAAAAAGGACTTCGTCGATTGCATGAAAGCGGTCGGCTTGATCGGCAAACCCACCGCGACAATCGCGGGCCCCGACTGGCACAAATGGGCGGATCCGATCATCGAAGCGCTCGGGCCTTTGCCTCATGCCCAGCACAACGTCATGTCCAACGGCAAGGCGAAACAATCCACCCGAATGATCAAATGCGAATGCCGCGAATGTGGTTTTGTATTCCGCACCTCGTCGAAGTGGCTCGAGTCGGTAGCAGACATCCGCTGCCCTGACCTCGACTGCCGCGGTGAACTTGAAATCGGGTGAACTCCCGACACTGATATTGGAACGCGGTCCTGTCGTCGATACGATAGGACCGACACACTCGAAAGGAAGCCCGATGGCTGACAAAGACACATTCGATTTCTCGCAGTTCATGAAAGACCTCGGGAACGTTGACGACGCGACACGCAACGACCTGCTGCGCGACGACCTCACCGACCAGATGCGCACCGTCATGGCGGATCTCGGTCCTCGCCTTTGGTCTGTGATACAGAGCGAGATGGCGAAAGAGCCCGACAACAACATCCACCAGAACGCGGTCATGAATGCGTCGCTTTTCGCAATCCTATCCTGGATCGTGGCGTGCTCCCCTGAAGGCCCTGAAGTCGACGCAATCCTGCGCGACAAAGTCATGGGCAACCTCGAACGCGCGATTGCCACGGGACGCGACAACGGGGCCGAGATGGCTCGTTTCGCGCTCAACATCGGGCGCTTGCAACTCATGGAAGACGCGTGTTCAGGACTCGGAACTGTCCTGACACAGAACAGCATGATCATCCGCGGGATCCACTCGCACATCGAAAAGGACCGCAAAGGCGGTTCCTGATTAAGGCGCGCCGCTCCTGGAAGCGCGCTTTACGTCCCACCGCCAACCCCGCATGTTCGCGGAACACAACTGCACAATGGAGAACAACAATGACCGACATCTCATCCCGGAACTACCAGTATCCTGGCGACAAAGCTCGTTCGGAACACCGCGTCAAATTCTCGGGCGACTGGCTCGCAGAGAACGACCTGGACCTGAAAACCCAGAAGCACTTCTTCGTCCCGCTCGGTCGCGACGGTGACGACTATACCGGGCGCATCGTCAACGAGAAGGCGGTCGCGTCGAAGTCAGGAGAACACCGTTTCTGGGCAGGCGGCGACGAGCACCTCCCCGCGTTCAACATCACGTCCCAAGGTCGCATCGAGATTTGCCACGGGAGGATCGAACTGCCTTTCGGCGACTACGATGCGGTGATGCTCGACGACGGTCTGGTGCATCTTCAAGACGTCGTTGTCGATCCCGTCACATTCCCGGTCACTGTCCGCGCACTCGGGAACGGCCTCAACTTCATCCTGACGCCTGACATGCGCGACGTGTGCGGGCTTTCTGAAGGCGAGCAGGTGTACTTGCGCCGCGAATATTCGGGCACCAATCTGACGCTCACTCGCGGGTGCGAACGTGGCGATGGTCGCGCAACGAAGATGGTCACCGAGACGAAGATCGTCGTCTCCTACATCGACGCGAAGTGGATGCCGCCCGAGCAATTCAGCTACCAGTCACTCTTGCAGATCGTGCCTGGTCCCAACTTCCAAATCACCTTTGACCTGTCGAACCGCAACAAGGAGCACTGAGATGCCCACCGTTGACATTGGCCGGATCAAAGCCGGTTTCCGAATCTCTATCAAGGGCGACCACCAAGTCTCCTTTGGCATCACCCCTCAACAGATCGCCGCAGGCAACCTGCCCAAGATCGGTTTCATCGACTACGACGCAGCGACGCGCAAACTTGCCTTCGCTGTGGGCACCTCGGGCGTTGACGGGCCAACCGTCAGAAACTCGTCCGGTCGCATCGAGCACGGCAACGATATGCGGGTGACGTATCCCGCGAAAGGATCGTTCCGGTTCACGGATGCACTCGTGTCCATGGCCTCCTACGAAGCCACCTGGTTCGCTGACAACGTGTGGACGGTGATCCTGCCCGAAGGGCTCGTCCTCGAGCAGGAAGACAACCTGTTCGCTTTGCAGGGGATCTGACGTGAACGAGTTCGTCTGGTTCGTCTGCGTCGGGTTCAGTCTCGCAGTCGGTTGGCAGCTCGGAACGCTGCTGATCTTCGGGGACGACGAGGAGGGCTGATGCGATACGTGTTGACACTCGGGCATAACTCGCTTATACGTCGTTGCAAGGCGTTCGCGCCTCGCAACAACTGATCAACGGAGACTACCATGACCTTCAAACCATCCCCCGCCCAGCAAGCCTTCTACGATTGGGTTGCACAGGACAAAGGTAACGCTATCTTGAACGCTGTCGCGGGCGCAGGCAAAACCACGACGATCCTCAACGGTATCGCAATGATGCGCGGCAAGGTGTGGTTCGGCGTCTACAACAAAAAGATGGCTGACGAGATCAAGGAAAAGCTGAACGAACGCGACGACCTTCGCGCCCGTGCCGCATTCTCGAACAAAACCGACCGCGTCGAGTCATCGACGTTCCACTCGCTCGGCTTCTCGATTGTGCGCGGCATGACCTATCCCAACAAACCCGAAATTGACGACAAAAAGGTGGAACGCCTTGTCGACCGCGTGATCGCTGAGAAGGAGGCTGTCGCGCAACAGGAACGCCCTGAACTGCGCGAATTGAAACCGACCGTGATGCGCATGGTGTCGATGGCCAAAAACCGCGGCTTCGTTGCTGCGCAATTCGTGCGCGACGGTCTGACCGATTGGGACGACGTGGACGCGTGGTTCGACATGACCGAACACTTCGACCTCGGTGAAACGCTCGACGACGACCAGGTGGGCACCGCGATCAACTTCGCGCGTTCGATCCTGCGCAAATCGACCTCGGCAATCGAAACCATCGACATGGACGACATGGTATACTTGCCCCTTGCTCGTCGTGTGAACCTCAAGCCTTGGCACAAATTCAATTGGGTCCTCGTTGACGAGGCGCAGGACACCAACCCGTCGCGCCGCGCACTCGGTCGTCTCGTGATGGCTGGCGGCGCACGTTTCGTTGCAGTCGGTGACCCTCACCAGGCGATCTACGGCTTCACAGGCGCCGACAACGACTCCTTGGAGCAGATCAAACGCGCCTTTGACGCAATCGAACTGCCCCTGACCGTGACATACCGTTGCCCGAAGGCAATCGTCGATCACGCGCAGCAGTGGGTCTCACACATCACCGCGCACGAGTCGGCCCCTGAGGGCGAGCTGCGGACGCAACCTTACGTCGAGTTCACCGACACGATGACCGCAATCCCGCGCAGCGACTACAGCGAGACCGCGATCCTGTGTCGGTACAACAAGTACCTGGTCGGCCTGTGCTTCAAAATGATCCGCATGGGTATGCCCGCGAAGATCGAAGGCCGCGCAATTGGCGAGGGGCTGATCAAATTGGCCACCCGCTGGAAGACGGCGAAAACCATCAACGGCCTCGAAACCAAGCTGCGCGAATACGAGGAGCGCGAAGTCAACAAAGCCCTGAAAAAGGAACAGGAGCAAAAAGCCGACCGCATTCAGGACGAGGTGGCAACAGTCATGACGGTCATCGAACGCGTCCGCGCGAACGGCCTCGACCGCGTCACCGACGTTGTTGACGCAATCGAAGAGATCTTTGACGACAACGTGGCGGGCAAAGGCATGATCACGCTTTGCTCCTGTCACAAGTCGAAAGGCATGGAATGGGATACGGTCTACCTGCTTGACCGTGAGGCCCTGATGCCGTCTAAGATGGCTCGCCAGGATTGGCAGGTCGATCAGGAGAACAACCTGATCTACGTGTCCGTCACCCGCGCGAAGAAAACCTTGATCGAAGTCACCGGCGTCGTCGAAGAGAAAGACCCGACGCAGAAGGAGGACGCATGATCACGAGCGAAGTCACAGGTCGCGGATTCGTCGCCTACTTCCGTGCGAAGTGGGCGGCGGAGGCTGACGGTTTCAGGATCGGTCAGCTCGACATTAAAGCGGACGGCGAGGAAGTCGTCTACACATCAACAGCAACGAAGGAACCAGATCAATGTTCAACGGCATCAGAAACCTAACCGAACGCGACCGCCTCGCGGCCCGCGTCGTCGAACTCGAGAAGATCGTCGAGTCGCAACGGCAGGAGCTTTCGTCGCGCCTGCTCAATCAGACGTCGTTCCACCAGGTCAAGACTCCTTTCAATCTCGACTCGCATGTCCGCGACCATGTCGTGCAACGCGTCGTCGATGAACTGTCGCCCATGTTCGAGCCGCACATCCTGCGCTCGTTGAAGGAGGTGGCTGCGTCGATTAAGCGCGAGGATAGCTACCGGATGCCTTCGTACCACGCCGCAGCTGCTGACATGCGCGATCTGCAAGTCGAGGTTGCGCTACCTGCGTTGACCACGTCGTTTCGCGTCGTGGGAGCGTTCTGATGGGACAGGTCGTGGATTTCTCGCAGGTGCGCCCGCGCGGAGAGCGCCTGTCTAACGCGCGAGACGCGTTCCCGCCCATCATCGCGCAAGAAACAATCGACACCGAAGAGGCTGCGCAGCAGCGTCGATCTCTCTGGTCATTCCTGGGCGTGAGCATCAAGTGGTGCTTGATCACGCTCGGTTTACTCGCCCTTCTGGGCCTCATTATGGGACCGACACCATGACTTCCTGGCATGATCCAATGGCTGGCTACCGCAAGCTGCAAGCTGAAAAAGCCAAGAAAGAGAAGGAGGACGCGTTCAAGCGCTTCGTCCGCGAAGGAGTGATCTTCTGGTCACTCACATTCCTAGGCCTCGGCGCGTTCGCGCTGTGGGTCGTTTAAACGCCATAACAAAGGAGACCCGATATGGCCCGAGCACAACGTCTCACCGTCGCGATCAAAGAAAAGCTGACCTCGCAACTCATTGCCCACGCGTTCACCGCGCGTTCGCAGAAACTCGTCGAAGCGGAATGCGCACTCGCGCAGGAAATCTACGACGACTATATGGACAGTCGCAAGATCAAAGTCGACGGTGGATCAGGCGGCAAGTATTCCTTGCGGAAAGTCGTCGCATCGCTGCCCGCAGGCTGGCCTGGGATGTCCGACAACTTCAAGGTCGAGCTGGCCGGTCAGATGACCAAATTCGACCGCTACGACGGGATGGCCGAAGGCTACCGTGCGAACCAGAGCGAACTCGTGGGCGTCAAAGAAGTCCCGACACGCGAGCAGCAGAAGTGGCCGTTCCAGCCGGGTTTCTCGGGTCACTACGCCGTCAACACCTATGACGCGTCGCATGACTTCTCCGAGCGGGCTTCTGTGTTGCAGGGTCAGCGCAAAGACCTGAAAGACGAGATCGCTTCCATGCGTGCATCGACGCGCGGGACACTCGACACGGCCTCGACGATCCAGAAACTGATTGTCATCTGGCCTGAGGTCGAAGCGTTCGCAGCCCCGTTCCTGCAACAGGAAACAGCTGCCGCGGCGATCCTGCCTGTCGTCGCACGCGAACGCCTCAACGACGCGCTGGGCCTGCCGCCTCACGCGCGGGAGCTGGAAACAGCATGACCCGTCGCGCAATCTCGCTGGACATCGAAACACTGTCCACCCACAAGAACGCGGTGGTCGCCTCAATTGGCGCCTGCCGTGTCACGAAGGACGGTTTGGTCGAGCACACCGACTCGGATTTCTACGTGCGCCTTGATGCGCAGGAACAGATCGACGCGGGTCGCCATGTGTCGATGGACACACTCAGGTTCTGGATGGCTCAGGAGCAATCGACGCGTGCCGACACGTTCCAAGGTCCTGCTTTATCGGTGATGAAAGCCATCAAAGAGCTGCGCCGCTGGATCGACCGCGAAGACGACGGTGACATCTGGACGAAAGGTCCTACCTTCGACGACGCGATCCTGGAATCCTTGGCTGAGCAATTCTATTGTCGTCCCGCATGGCACTTCCGTCGTCACCGTGACATCCGCACGCTGGACACCATTATCGAATGGGTGGGCGACGACGCAACGCGCAATGGGTGGTATGCCGCGCAGGAGATGTTCTCCGCAGGCAACGACGCCGTCAACAACGCCCTCGAAGATGCGAAGGCGCAAGGCCGTCTGCTCGCGTGGTTCATGGAGGAGTGCACCAAATGAGCGACACTCTCGAACACGCATCGGAAATGCTTGGTGACATGTCCGGCGAGGAATGGGTGGCGCAAGTCACCTTAGGCGGTCTGTCACAGATCTCGAAACCCGGGTGGGAGATCACCCGGATGACCGAGACGCATTACCAGGCGATTGCGATCTCGTCGCTTTACCGCTTCGTGGGCATCGGCAAAACACCTTCGACCGCACTTGCAGAAGCCTATGGGCACATGCGAGAATTCTCGAAGGAACTCAAACGGCACATGGAGGCAACATGAGCGAAACAAACGCAACGCGCACGCTGCGCACTCACCTCGTTTCGTTGGGCGGTCACGCCCAGCGGTTCGAAGACAAAATGTCTCCCGGCATCCCGGACACAGGTTTCGGGTTGCACGGCGTCTATGCTTTCTTGGAAGGCAAATTCATCAAAGACCTGCCCGCACGCGAGAAGACCCTCGTTCGCTTTGGGTCGAAGGACGAACCGCGCCTCGCGCATCAACGGAACTGGCTCACAGCACACGACAAGGCCGGTGGTCTTGCGTATTGGTGGGTTCGCGTTCGCGACGGCGGTTGGTACCTGTTCACAGACCGGTACAGCTGGCTGGTGACAGGCATACCGAAGGACGTGCTCTTGCAACAAGAGAACCTGGGATCAGCCAAAGCCATGGCTGCCCGTTTAAACGACCTGATGCTCGATCACGCGGCGAAGATGTGAAACAGGAGCGAGTCAACGAATGGCTCCTGAAGCACATGAGGCCCGGTGAGGAGCAAAACTGCGGCACCTTGTCGGCCCTTTGTGGCTGCACGCGGGCGCAGATCATCGACGCCGCGGATGACTTGTGCGATCACGACTTCCACCTTCATGTCGCGGACGGACTCAACGGTCAAGCGTTCGAACGCCCCAAGAAAGCGTGGACCTTGTTCCGCGATCACGACGCCTAATAAATGGCTTATAGCGCGCCCCTTGGTGTGCTATAAGCGAGTTGTCAAACAACGGAGAAACTGCCATGAGCATCCCACGAATTGAGGTCACCAAGACGGTAACAGAGCGCGGTACCTTCAAGGCGCCCGTCCGCGATTGCATCTGCAACTGGGACTCCTTGGTCGCGCAATTCAACATCCCCGAAGACGCGGTGATGCAGATCGAGATCCCAGGCGGTGGCGACTGTTCTGGCATGAGTATTGACGCGTCAGAACTCGACGTCGTTGTGACATGGGAGCGGACGACCGATGAATGATCTCAGACGCTGGATACGACTACCAGGCAAGGACGAGAAACCTGGTCAAGGCACATGGCAGGAGGTGCGAGGTGACGCGATGGTCAGCGACTTCACGCGTTGCCGTCACGACGGTAGCCTGCCCGTCGCATGGGAAGTCCCAGAAGACGCGATTGTCAAGGACGAGCGTGGGAAGGAACCCAACTTCGTCATGAGCGGCGGTCTGATGGTGCACCAGTTTCATCGCGTCGCAATCCCGATCCCAACTGGCAACCCAGCTGCCATTCAAGCCGCCCACTCGCAGCTCAAGAACCTTCTTGACACTGTGCTCGTTATCGAAGGAGAGTTCGAGCATGTTTCCGAAACCTAAAAAGTCGTGGATCAGCGACGAAACCTGGAAGCGTCAACCGTTCCTGAGCAAGCTCAGCATCTGGTGGGCATACCTCGCGCCCGAATGGCTGACCAAGACAGTCGTCGCCTTCGTGTTCGCGTCCATCGTCGGCGTGATCGGCGCGCTCATCTGCGCCTTCCTGATGTTGGACTGGGCCTACATGTGGACCTGGTGGACGCGTATGTGGTGGGCGATCTGGTTCGTCGTGTTCTGGGCGATTCTGTCATGACCGCCGAATGGGGAAACAGGCTTGCCCGAACGCCTTATCTCGTGATCCCGCGCCTTGCGTTGCAGGCCATGCCACAGGATTGGCAGGATCGAATGGAACAGCTGCTGCAGGAGGCCGACGACGCGGGCATGGAAACGCCTACCTACAACGTCTTCCGCGACCTGAACTACTGCGACGATCCTTTTGCCTTTGGCGTCAAGAACGTCTCGGACAAACCCGGCAACGCGCACTACGTTTTTGGTGGCCGAAAAGGCATTGGTGACGACCCGTGGTCGAACTATCGCTATGGGAACGTGGACGAGCTGTGCCCGACATTCGCGCAGCGCAAGATCGACGCGCGGTCATTGGCCGAACGCACCGAGGACGCCTACTCGGCTGACCTGTTCGCGGCCTTCATCGACGACCCACGCAACAATTGCACAGAGGAGCAGGTGAATAGCCTGATCTGCTAATGGATATGCTTTGCCTCACTTGGTACGCGTTCGAAGCGTTCTTGCTGCTGATCGGTCCCGACGCGATCCTGCCCACCGAAGGCGGTCTCATGCTCGGCATTCAGGAACCGGCGTTCTGGTTCTGGAGCAACGAGACGGAGCTGTGGTGTTCCCCTGACGTCCCGAGGCTGTCGCGATGACTGGCTTCCGGATCAAACGATGGAACGTGGATGTGAACGGTCACGCGACGGTTCACTACTTCGCGGGAACACAATCGAAGGCGCGGATGAAAGGCTTCTGGGCGTACTCGTCCGCCTACAACTGCACGTTTAAACGGTTCCTGCAGATCTCACGCGTGACGCGCAATCGTGATCCCCTGCCCGCGCACTTCGGGGACCCGATCACGGTCGCCGGCGAACCTGCTTTCTACGTTGGGTATGCCGACGGAAATTCGATACATTTTGCAAGACCAGGGAGCGACGACGTGTCGTTGACGCATGAGCTTGACGCGGTGCTGCCTTGGGAAACAACGGAGACAACAGATGCTAATTTTCCAGAACGACGGTGTCTTGCCCATTGAAGGTTTCACCACCTTTGGCATGTCAGCGAAACCCGGGTCAACGAACCCAATCGGCAAATTCGGAACGGGCCTGAAGAACGCGGTCGCGATCATCCTGCGCCTCGGGGGCACCATTCGCGTGTTCCGCGGACTTGAGGAGTACGTGTTCTACACCAAGGACGTCGATTTCCGCGGCAAGACATTCGCGAAGGTGCGCATGAAGCGACGCTATGGTCTGCTGCCTTGGAAGTACGAGGCCCTACCCTTCACGACCGAACTCGGGAAACACTGGGAGCCTTGGATGGCGTTCCGGGAGCTCGAGGCGAACACGCGCGACGAGCCAAACGGCCAGACTACCTACGTGGGCACCGAGGGACCGCTCGGGTTCTTGCCGCGTGAGGACACCACGTTGATCTTCGTCGATTGCAAGGAGATGAACGAGGCCTATTCGGACATCGACAACATCTTCCTGCCCGATGATCGGACGCCGATCTTTGAGGACGATTCTGTCCGCATCTTCGAAGGCGAGAACAACCACATCTTCTACCGTGGGATGCGTGTCACGGATACGCGCAAGCCGACGCTCTACACCTATGAGATGAAGCACGTTTTCCTCACCGAGGATCGGACGTCGCAGTACACCTTTATCGACAACGGGAACATGATGAAGGCGCTCCTTGCGTGCGATGATCACGGCTTGGCGAGCAACGTCGTCCGTAACTCGAAGGATCACCACGAGGAGACATTCGAGTGGGACAAGAAGAAACCCACGGTCGGTGCAGGCTGGCGTGGTGCGTTGTCCTATGGTGGCCTGTCGCCTCGCTTCTCGACACTGCGCGACAACCTCGACTTCGGGTTGAGGCACGACCAGGAAGTCGATGTCTGCCTTGAGGTGCATCAATGGAACGCTGTGTTGAAGATCCTCGCCGCGGCGGGATCGACGTTGGTTGACAACATCACGGAGCAGTTGACCGAAGAGGGTTGGAAGCCGTCGTCGGATTGGAATGAAATTGCACAGGAGGCAGAACAATGCTGACACGCGACGAAGTCAAGAAGTTCCTTGAGGGGTGTCGAATGAACCACCCCACCGAGTGCCAGTTCTGGATGCTTGCCGGTCACGTCGGGCGGGAGCTCGAAGAGTTCCAAGGCATCGTCTACGAGGACAAAGCCACCTACATGCCAAACATGGTCAAGATCCGCACCGGCGAGATGTCGATCACGGTCAAGGCCTACTACTTTCATTCGCGCCAAGGCATCACGTTCGAGCCGGATGGCTGGATTGGGATTGCGGGCTGGGCCGACGACACCAACGTCCAACCGCTGCTTCGCGCACTCGTTGCGTGGGCGGAAGAAGTCTCGGGAGCCAAGTATGTCCAGTCCTGACGTGTCGGAAATCGTCGCGTGCCTCGTAGGCACCTGCGACGGGGATGTGACCGCGCTGATCGAAGAACGCGGGTTGCAGCTCGAGAAAGAGCGCATCCTTGCCGAGGTCGACCAGGAATGCTTTCAATGCACTGCCTGCTCATGGTGGTGCACAATCGACGAGGAGTCGTCGGAAGACGTCGGGCACGATGAATGGATCTGCCGCGACTGTGCGGAGGATATGGAATGAAGACCCAGAACATGGCGAAGAACTTGTCGCTGCACTCGGATCAGGTCAAGGCGTCGTTGAACGCAATCCCGACGTGGATCGCAATCGACCTTCCTGAGCACGCACTCGAGGCTCTCGTTGCGTCGATCACGAAACACTCGGAAGGCGTCTACAACGATGGCTACCGCATCGGGAAAGGCAACAAGGATGGCTAAGCGATTCCACGACACATGGGCGGGCCGCGAGGTGATCACGAAAGCGGTCGACCTCTGGATTGGCATACCGGAGGACCCGTTTAAACGGTTAGACATGGCTATCGCAGCGCAGAACTTCTGTAACGAGGTTAGGCTCTGCATCACCATCACACCGACGAACTACGTATATACCAACGGCGCAGAACACGGGTGGCGGATCGGCCTTCGCAACTACCCACGGTTCCCGCTCGACGAGGACAGCAGCCTATTGACAGAAGTGGCCGAGAACCTGGGCAAGCTGCTGGCCGAACGAGGCGACCAAGGCTCCTTCATGATCGAAGAGCACGGAGGAGTCACGTACTGGCTCACACGTCGCCGCACCGATGGTGCCTCGCCTCAGACAATGGCAGAGTGCGATTGCGCTCAACCAGACACATGCAGCAGAATTGGATGCGAATATGACTGACCGCACGAAACGCAGCGAGAAGAAAACACCCAAGTACCGGATCGGTGGTCAGGTGCGCTGCACGTCAGCCGCCTCGTCTGCTTATCGTGTGGGCGATGTCTACGACGTGGTCAAGCACCCACAGACTGAAGGCCCCGCGATCAAAGCGCGCGACGGCTTCCTCGATCTCCCGTCGTTGGTCATCTCGACATTCGATCCGGTGAAGTCATGAATGTGATCGGTACCGACAACTTGAACCGTGATAGCGTCGCAGACATCCTTGTTCGCGACGAGAAGCACCCGCAGGCCGCGCAGGCGATGGCTGACGAATTGAACGAGGATGTGGATCACCCGCAATTCTGGTACATGGCAGTCGCCGACGACTATCGGCTGTCCCGAGGAATGGAGGACCTGGTATGATCAAGCACCACCCAATTTTCGACATCCATCGCGTGATCAAACACTACTCGAAGAAGGACGGCGTGCCCATCACCTACGTCTGCACGACCGCACTCGATCACGGGACGGTCGCGGGCGACGTGTTCTACCGTGCGACGCGGCATCCTGAGTTCGGGAACCACTACTTCCGACTGTCGTGGCAGATGGCGGGGCTCGATGCCGTGCAACCCACCTTGATGATCGGCAACGCTGATGTGGTCGAGGACCTTTCGTTCGATTGCATCAAAGGGTCCGAGGGCTGGGAGTACTCTCAGCATCGCCACGATTACCGGGAAGTTCCTGGGTCTGGTGTTGCGATTGATGGCGGTCGCTCCTACACTCGCCTGATAGGCAACATGGCTGGGCACACGGAAATCCGCAAGGCCCAGGTGATCAACGGAAACATGATATGACCCCCCAAGAACAAATCGAACTGCACCTGCTGCACGTATTGGTCGAGGACACGCCCGACTACTACGAATACTGTTACTACTTCCCATTCAAGTACCTGATGCGTGCGACGCAATACGACCGCGAGATTGTCCGCGGGTTCATGCGCTCAATGCGTGATCGACGCTTGGTTGAATACGGGTGCGGGTTCAACGACGACGGTGAGACAGCTGGCGGCGGTTACACGCTGACCCCTGCAGGCAAAACACATCACCGCAACCTTCGCGAAAAGATGCGGGCGGGTCAAATCGCTGCCCGTGACATGGTATCACGAGGCGACGCTGCCTCGTGGGGCTCGACGAGTTATTCGTGATGGGTTGCGTTTATTTGATCACGTCACCCAGCGGGAACCAGTACGTCGGAATGACTACTCGGACGGTCGAGGAACGGTGTAAAGAGCACGTAAAGCGCGCCCGGAGCGGCACTCACGACTACCTTCTATACCGCGCGATAAATAAGCACGGCTTTGGTTCGATGACCACCGAGATCCTGCACGAGTCTACCGACGTTGACATATTAAACGAGCTTGAAATCCTCGAGATTGAATCTCGAGGAACCTACTGCGACGGCTACAACATGACCAGAGGCGGTGCCGGCACATCCGTCGATTGGTCAGAAGAGTCGAGACAGAAAGCCCGGGATGCGAGGGCCGCATACTTTAGCGATCCTGAGAAGCGAGCTTCCTTCGATGCAATGATACAGAGCGAAGAATGGCGGAATGCAGTTTCTGAAGGCGTTAGGAATACCTGGGCAAACGCAAGCGAGGAATACCGCGAGTATCGCCGTAAGCGGTGGGCTGAAGGTCAGATAGGTAGCGATTATAGGCACCCGGAAGAAGTCTACCAAAGGCTTCGAGAAGCTGCGAAGGCCGCAAATATACGGCGCTGGAAAGACCCAAAGAACCGGGAACGTATGTCCAAGATAATGGCGGACAAGTGGTCTGATCCTAAGTACCGGGAGCTGATGCGCAAGACGGTGCACAGTGACGAAGCAAACGCGCGTCGGGCTGCTACCATGCGCAAGAACTATGAAGACCCCGCTTTCCACAAAAAGGTTTCAGAGCAGATAACAGCAATGGTGAAATCCACCGAGTTCAGAGAAGCAAGACGGCTTGACATGATCGAGCGGACCTCGGACCCCGCGTGGAAAGCCAAAGCTGCTGAGCGTATGAATGAACGCTACCGGGACCCGTTAGAACGCGAGAAGGTGTCGAAAAGATCAAAGAAAGCGTGGGCAGACCCTTCTTTTAGGGATCGAATGCTAAAAGCCAAAGCTGCGCAGAGTAAGCCCGTTTCTGTTAAAGGTGTCGAATACCCGAGCTGTAACGAAGCAGATAGCAGACTCGGACTTTGTCATGGGTCAACACGTTACAGGGCAAGAAGCAAATTAACTCAATGGTCGGAATGGAAGGAAATCCAGTGACACAATCTAAAGACACCAACCCCAAGGACGCTCTCGGTACAGCGAAGTGGCGGCAGTTCATGACTGTCCCGCGTCAAGTGCTCTGGGAACTCGGCGTCGCAATGCTCGAAGGAGCTCTCAAATATGGACGCCACAACTATCGGGCAAGCGGTGTGCGCGCTTCGGTATACCTGGACGCGGCCTATGGTCACCTCGACCAGTTCTGCGAAGGTGAAGACATCGACAAGGACTCCGGCCTGTCACACATCACGAAGGCCATGGCATCGCTTGCGGTCCTTCGGGACGCGATGATGAATGACTTCTGGACAGACGACCGTCCGCCGAAGATCAACGACCTCGACGGCGTGCGCGACCGACTGCAGGCTCTCGTAGCCGAGAACTTCGAACGGTACGCGGACAAGGGCCCTCATCACTACAACCAGATCGAAGACGGTGCGCCTTATCACGAGAACAATCCTTCTGGGCAACGCGAAGAACAGTTCGAAGGCGAGCGTGAAGTGGACGCCCGTTTAAACGCGTTTGCTCAGTCGGGAACTGACTCGATGGATATCAGCCTCATGGAGCTTGATCCTGGCGAGCATGTAATCCTGTGCGAAGACACCTCCTTGTATACCGCTGGCACAGAATTCACTGTCCGCAGCTTCGAAGAAGTTGGTGAAGGCGTTCGACGGTACTTCCTGGACAAACTCGACGGTACTCGCGCAGGCTGGTGGATGAGCAAAAAGTTCTACTACGTCAACACTGGTGGCGTTGTCAAAGGTCCTCAGGTGCTTTGGGAAGCCGTGATGGATCCTCGCACGCTTGGCCTTCATATCGGAATCGACCAGGCGAAACAGTCCCACGGTGACGACGTGTTCCAGGCGCCGCGTTCGCACGATGAAGTCGAGAAGGAGCTGCTCGACAACATCCGCAAGACCATGGCCGCGCAGGAAAACGCGCCGACGCCTGAGGAACGCGGGTTCCAGACCATGTTCGAGTCGCTTTCCAGCGCGTTGCCTGACGGGTATGTGGTCGAGCATCAGCGTGTCGGTGACGTCGAGATCCTGCACATCGCACCCGGCGACATTCCGATTGAGGACTGGAATGCGACGGACTACGACTTCGAGACAGAAGAAATCCTGCGCGTCGCAATGTCAACGGACATCCATGCCTATGAGGCGCACCTGGAAGACAACACCTACCTTCCTGACAAGCCACTCGATGTGCTCGGTGACGATGATCCGTCCCAGATCCTTTACGTGCAGCCAGCTGACCCTGAATTTGATCGGGCCCACGTCGTCGAGGGTCTGACGATGAAACAGGTTCAGAATCTCGTGATGCGTGAGGCCGAGGACATTGCCTGCGTGTTGTATCACGGGGACACTGTCATGTTCGACACCTTGCTGCGTCGCGTGCTGATACGTCTCAAGTCACAGCCCCTACGCCAGGTCAGGATTGACTTTGCAACCGGTGGCTCGTCGGAGAGATCGACGCGCTTGACCAACGACCAGTGGTTCGTCGCATGTCCCTTCTGTCGTTGCACCGAGATGTTCGGCGCGTCGCCTTTCGTCCCTCGGACGTTTGCATAACTGAAACAGTGTCCAGCCCCTGACGGGGCTGGGTGCTCTCAACTGGAGAAACGGAAAATGAACGTCAAGGAGCTGCACGAGGCGCTCGGTAAAATGATCGAAAACGGTCATGGTGATTCTGAGGTCTCACACGTCAATGGGCAAGGAAAAGCATCGACTGTGCTCGGGTGGGAACTCGTCACATCGGCGTCCTACGAACCCGCACGCGGGGCCGATCAACGCCCAATCGGGAAGCAGCTTAATCTTCACACGGTCGCGCGTTTCTAACCTATTTTCAACGTCAAGTTCGGAATAAGGATATAAGCGAGTTGTGGGGAACGCGTCGAATGTTGTTGACGCGTGGTCATAAGTCGCTTATACGTTGGTCAAACAACGGAGACACGACATGACACTTCAAGCAGCAATCAACGACATTCGCGACTCGATTGTGATCGACGGTTACTCGGACGATCTCGTGGCTGAAATTGCCGAGGATTATGAATTGAACCCGATCCTCCTCGAACGCAAATTCTCGGAATGCTATGGCGTGTCCGTGGCTGATTGGGTCGCACCCACGCTCGTCAGTGAACGTGACTTGGAATCGTTGCGCCCTGCTGCTGAAAAGTGGTACAACGAACAATTCCGCGGCTCGGGCGTTGAAATTGGCTCTACGTTTAAACGCGGTGACCGTGCGGGTTTCGTTGTTGCCATCACGACGAACGCCGTCTACTACATCGACACGCTTAACGAAAATCGCATGGTATTGAAATTCTCGAACAGACGTTCTCGCGCGGCTTGGGTTGCGAAGAACCTCTGAAAACTGTTCCGGCTCGTTACGCTTTCGGGTTGCTGCCTCGCATCCTTAAGTTCGCTGATCGTCGGTAGCGAAAGTCGGTAGTTCATGTGGCGGTCAGCGAAGGGGCGTCCCGGGATCGGGTATGGCTACGAGAAGGCCTAGAAACGCGTTCGATGCGAAAGGTCGTGGAATGAGCCATGGCTAGGCGTCGAGCGCGTTTTGTTTTTGCGTTTTCTACATACGCGTAGCAGAAATCTTGAATGGGTATGGTGGAGGATTTCTGTTGCAGGACGCGCAGGTTGCGCATGGACAAGAGATTGTCGTTGCAGGACAATGGTTTGAGGACCAGGGGTATGCTGCAGGGATGCTGCACGAACTGCATGATCACCCAAAAAGTGTAGTTTTCTTCGTGCGCGTGCGCGTATACGTGCTTAGGATTGTTCTGTCAATTGGGTTTGGAACTTTATTTTGACCTTCTGTTATACGGGCGTCCTGCGTCGAAAACTGGCAATCTTGGGCGCATTGACGCTGTTTCTGTCGCTGCTGCGTCAGGACCTTCGTCCTGGATTGACGCGCCGAGCATCGCAACCTATAAACGAGTTATGACTGTCCGGGAAGATAAAAGAAGTGGGTAACACCTATGGCGAATGAGGTAGCGGAACGCACCGTAGATGGAAACGTCCCGAAGCGGGTAGCGAAGGACGGGTCGAAGCGTGGCATCGGCAACAAAGGTAAGAAGCAGCGGCACACGATACTCCTCGAGAACATAGCAGAAGCCGTCGAACGAGACACTGGAATCAAGGACTGGGATCCCGTCGTCCAGATGGCTGTCGTCGCGGCTCGCGCGTTCACGGGCTATCCCGCGGTTGATGAAAGAGGGCAACCCGTCCTGGAACAAGCAATCGACGAGGCAGGTAATCCTCGTGTGGACGACGATGGCAACCCGCTATTCCTTCAGGTTATGGTGCCTCCTGATCCTACTTTAGCGGTTGCAGCGGCTGCGAAAGTCGCGCCATATCTTCACCAGCAGATGCGCCCTCGTGACGTCGCGGAGGAAGGCGAAGGAGCCAAGGATCCGGACGAGACGAAGGACAAGGTTCTGTCTGCATTCGAGAATATGGGTGTGAAGGTGGAGCGGGAGGAAGGCGAATGAGAATCTTTGCGGTGTTTGAGGATGGGCAGGAGGACGCCCTCGATTACTTCCAGTTCGAGGAGTCAGCTATTGCGTTAGTAGACCACCTCACCCAGGTTAGACCCGGGAAGGAGCGCGCCATAGAGATCATCGACGCAAAAGCCGGTTTTGACCCTGCGGAGGAAGGCGAATGAGCATGGTAGTCTGGGCAGCAGCCGCGGGTGCGTTCGTCACCGTTGTGGTGGTCATCCTGGTCGGCGTCTTCATCGCGCACAAAGTCGACAACTGGAAGGACGACGAATGATTTCTGGCGGTAAAGCATTTAGGGGCGATGCTGTGGTCTCCAAAACCACCGAGCGAGGTTCGAGTCCTCGTGCCGCTGCCATAGACCTCGGAATCGACAACGTGGTGAAGGGCTTCCAAGGCCCTCATCGCTGGTTGAGCAACTTCCATCCGTCGCTCATTCGGTACGAGGGTCTGACGCTCGATTCCGTCGAACACGCATACCAGTCCGCAAAATGCGCGGACGCTGCGGAGCGACACCAATTCCGACACATCACACCAGGACAGGCCAAACGCCTCGGCAGACGCGTGCATATCCGATCTGACTGGGAAGATGTGCGCGAGCAAGTGATGCTCGATTGCCTCAGGCTCAAGTTTCAGTGGCCGCTCCTGCGGATGAACCTTCTAGCGACCGAGGACGCGATCCTTGTCGAATGGAACACATGGGGCGACACTTTTTGGGGTGTTACGGACAAAGGCGGCGACAATCGCCTCGGCAAGATCCTCATGCAGGTGAGGAGCGAGATCAGTGAGTAACCAATCCTCACAAATGCCCGAAGAGACGCAGCGTCCGCGCAAGCGCTCACGGAAGCACGCAAAACCGTGGGAAGTGTGGTATCGCGCATCGAATGGGCGCAGCTCCCTGTTCTTCCGCGACTGGGTTCGTTTCGGTCGATACAAGGACGAGGCCACTGCGCAAGGCGTGCTGCGTCAGAAGCGCACCGACCCTTACTTCGAGTGTGAGGTTAGAAAAGGTCTTTGACACCCACCATAAGCCTGTGTTATACGTGATCGCATCAACACGAAACAACGGACGGAAACGACATGACAAACCTTGCTAAAAAAGAAATAATCGGATCAACGGGCAACTACATGGTCCGCGCAACCTTGACTAAGGACGTTGAAATAGAAAACGGCTACACGATGCCTACTGGCAACGTTGTTACCTTGAAGTCTAAGCAAGGCCGTTTCATGAAAGTAGACTCCTTCGAAACAAAAGCTGCCGCACAAACCGCTCTCGAGGCGTGGACGACTTATGAATAAGCAGGTCCTATTCAGCGTGACCGCCAAGGACTGTCGATGGGATACGTTCCGAGGCACAGGCAAGGGTGGGCAGAAGCGCAACAAGACGGAATCAGGTGTTCGATGCACCCACCTCGCATCGGGTGCAGCTGGTCAGTCAGACGACTCCCGGTCGCAACACGACAATCGTCGCACTGCGTTTAAACGCATGGCCGCAACGTCGGAGTTCAAGTCATGGCATCGTCGTGAGGTGGGCAAGCACACGGGCGAGGAGGCCGCGATCAACGACGCAGTCAACCGTGCGATGGAACCCCAGAACCTGGATATTGAGTATTTCGACCCAAATACGTGATTGATACCGATTAGCACACTGAATATAACAACATTATTGTAGTTTCAAAGTCAACTAGATACCTGCAACAATAAAAGGAGTGAGACCATGAAGTCCTTTAACACCAAGCTGTAGCGAAATCTGACCGGCGAATTTAAACAATCAAAGATAGCGCCTAATCCGCGCACAAGAAAAAGAATGCATCGGAACCCGCACCAAGCGACTTTTCAAACGGTGAACGGCGGGACTGGCGCGGGGGTGTCATGCACCCCCGCGGCTTTCAACCCTACGTGGTCTAACTGGATAAGGCAAGGAACTTCTATTTCTTAGGTTGCAGGTTCGAGTCCTGCCGTAGGGACCAGTGGAAGTATAGTGTAACGGTTTAGCACGCAGCGCTCATAACGCTTGTAGACATGGGTTCAATTCCCTGTACTTCTACCATCAACAAAGGACCTTTAACATGCTCGACGCAATCAAGAAAGAAATTACCACGACCTGGGTGGGAGGATCGAAGTTCGACCGCCTCATGCTGGTCGCCTTCTCGTTGTTCTTCCCCTATTACATAATCCGCGGGAACTGGTTTGACGCAATCGTGGCAATCCTCGTCTTGGTATGGGTGTGGCAATCCGTGAAGGAGGAGACAATCAATGGCTAAGTATGACCAAGGCGGCGGATGCGCGTGCGGGTTGTACCGAGAATGCTGCTGCGAGGACGTGCAGCCAAAGGCACCGAAGCCTGTCGCACGCATTAAGATCACCGACGCGATGGTGGGTGCCGCGATCATGTCGCTGCACCAATCCGCAATCGACACGGGACACCCACTGCCTCCTGAAGATGAGGCACCAGAACAGTGGGCCGAGATGCGCGACGTGATGCGAAAGGCTCTCACAGCAGCAAGGGATGCAATCTGATGGGACTTGAGATCAACGAGCGTGTCTGGTGCATTGAATGCAACGGTACTGGAGTCCTTCACCTGTTCGACGCGAACGAATCCGAGACCTTCGACGTCACTCAAGCTGTCGTAGCACATCTCAACAACGGTGCAACAGTACTAGACGACGCGTGGCACGACATTACCGAGAACGACGTCTTCACCTTCACCTTAATAATGGACGGCGCAAATGGCTGAACTC